>Ga0164243_10000367_pt1 | contig 89995 bp, 73 predicted proteins | sample OricompcompostOP_FD_108781 | JGI IMG/M metagenome (GOLD analysis project Ga0164243, IMG submission 108781) | Organic Plus compost microbial communities from Emeryville, California, USA - Original compost - Organic plus compost (OP) | ecosystem: Engineered > Solid waste > Mixed feedstock >... | reverse complement strand
TCGGCGACGAGGCGCGATGCCGCCAGGCCCTGGCCGACGCCCTCGACGCACTGCCCGTACCGTCCCTGTCCGCTGCCGGCGACGCCGGCCACTGAATGCCGGAACCCGCGCCGGCCGCGTGCGGCCCGGCCGCTACCAGCCCAGCGCGAGGTGCAGCGGCAGGTACACCGCCATGCCGGCCAGCATGGTGCCCAGCACGCCGCCGCGCCAGAAGTACCAGGCGACGCCGACGGCCGCGGCATACAGCCGCGCGTCGCGCCAGGTGTCGATGAAATGGCCGCCCGTCATCAGGATCTCGGGCGCGATCACCGCCGCCAGCGCGGCCCCGGGCGCATAGTGCAGCGCCCGGTGGGCCCAGTCCGGCAGCGCCCAGGGCCGGTCGAGGATGAAGAAGAAGCAGCGCGTGAGCACCGTCACGCCGGCCAGGCCGACGATGACCAGGAGCGTCCAGGCGTCGGTCTGCTCCGCCGTCATACCTCGTCCTCCTGCGCCGGATCCAGCCCGAGCCGCTTCTCCAGCCAGAAGCACAGCAGCACCGCCACGCCGATCGCCACCACGATGTTGAGCTTCAGCGGCAGCGCGTAGGCGACCACCGCGGTGGCCGCGGCCACCAGCACCGCCAGGATGCGCAGCCGCGTGGTGGCCATCGAGCAGACGATCGCCACCAGGCTGAGCACGCCGGCGAAGCCCAGCCCCCAGTGGGTGGGAATGAAGTTCGCCAGTGCGATGCCGGTGAGGCTGAGCAGCATCCAGGCGAGCCAGGTGACGGCGTAGCCGCCGGTGAGGTAGGCCTCCTGCGCGTCGAGCCCGGCGGGCGTATCGGCGGGCCGCGGAAAGCGCCGGGTGAACATCACGTAGCTCAGGTCGGCCGTCAGGTAGCCGTGCAGCAGGCGCCGCCAGCGCGGCATGTGCAGCAGGTAGGGCCGCAGGTGCAGGCTGAACACGACGAAGCGCAGGTTGACGCAGAAGCCGGTGGCCAGGATGACCCAGGCCGGCGCGCCGGCGACCAGCAGCGGCAGCGCGGCAAGCTGCGAACTGCCCGCGTACACCAGCAGCGTCATCGCGACGGACTCGAAGACGCTCAGGCCCGACTTGAGCATCGCCACGCCGGTCATCAGCCCCCAGGCGCCGATGCCCAGGGCCACCGGCGCCATGGTGCGCCAGCCCTCGCGGAAGGCCGGCCGCCGGCGGATGGCGGAGGAAAGGAACATCAGCCGAACACCTGGCCCGGCTTGACGTCGAAGCCTCGCAGGAAGTCCGCCGCGCCCAGGCGCCGGCCGCCGGCGCGCTGCAGTTCGGTGAGGGTGACCACGCCGCCGCCGGCCGCCACCTCGATGCCGGCCGGCCCGGCGGCCAGCACGGTGCCGGGGCGCTCCTCCACCACGGCGGCGCGCGCGCCGGCGGCCCAGAGCTTGAGCACCTCGCCGTCCAGTTCGGTGCTGGCGCCGGGGAAGGGATCGAAGGCGCGGATGCGGCGCACGATGGCGGCGCCGTCCTGCGCCCAGTCGATGCGCGCCTCGGCCTTCTCGACCTTGGCGGCGTAGGTCACGCCCTCGGCAGGCTGGGGCACGGGCCGCAGGCGCCCGGCTTCGACGTCGCGCAGGGCCCGGACGATGAGCCTTCCGCCCAGCGCGGCCAGGCGGTCGTGCAGGCGGGCGGTGCTGTCGTCGCCGATGTCCAGCGCTTCGGCCAGCAGCATGTCGCCGGTGTCCAGGCCGGCGTCCATCTGCATGATGGTCACGCCGGTGGTCGCGTCGCCGGCCTCGATGGCGCGGTGGATGGGCGCCGCGCCGCGCCAGCGGGGCAGCAGGCTGGCGTGGATGTTCAGACACCCGAGCCGTGGCAAGTCCAGCACCCACTGCGGCAGGATCAGGCCGTAGGCGGCGACCACCATGGCATCGGCGCCGGCCGCTTCCAGAGCCGCGCGCGCCGCGGCGGCGTCATCGGGGTACTTGCCGTCCAGACGCAGGCTGCGAGGCTGCGCGACGGGCCAGCTGCGTTCCAGCGCCAGTGCCTTGACCGGCGAGGGCTGCAGCTTCATGCCGCGGCCGGCGGGCCGGTCGGGCTGGGTGAGCACCAGGGCGATGTCGAAGCCGGCGGCATCCAGCGCCGCCAGGGCGACACGCGCGAACTCGGGCGTGCCCGCGAAGACGATCCTCACGGGGCCTTTCAGTTGCGGCCGGGCGACGGCGGCACGAAGCGCAGGTCGTCCCCGGTGTGGTAGCGGCGCACCACGCCCTGTGGGTCGATGTAGATGAAGAGCAGGCGCGGCGAATTGAGCTGCAGGTAGCGCCACTGCCAGACGTCGCCCTGGAAGGAAAAGACGCGGGTGATCTGCTCGGGCGGCCCGAAGGTGCGCAGCACGTCGGGCACGCGCCATGCGTCCACGCGGATCTCGCGGTCGAACCAGGCATCGCTCATGACCGACGAGACGGCCACGACCCTGCCCGTGGCATCGAGGTCGACGTTGTTCACGTCGAAGCCGGCCGGCTGGCGCGAGTACTGCAGGCGCTCGCCGCCGCCCGCCAGCGGGTAGGTGGCGGTGGGCGCGCCCAGGCGCTGCAGGGCCTCGGCGCGGCTCACGCCCAGGGGCAGGCGGGTGGGCTCGCTGGCGCAGCCGGCCAAGAGGCCCGCCGCCAGCGCCGCGGCAGCCAGGAAAAGCCTCTTCTTCATGCGCGCTGCCTTTCGCGGGGCTCGGTGCGCTGGTCCTCGCGCTGCTGCTTCAGCAGCTTGGTCCTGATGCGGTTGCGCTTGAGCGGCGACAGGTACTCGACGAAGACCTTGCCGCGCAGGTGATCCAGCTCGTGCTGGATGCACACGGCCAGCAGGCCCTCGGCCTCGATCTCGCGCTCGGCGCCGTGCTCGTCCAGGGCGCGCACCCGGACGGCGGTGGCGCGCTCCACCCCGTCGTAGATGCCGGGCACCGACAGGCAGCCCTCCTCGTTGACCACCGTCTCGTCGCTGGCCCAGGTGATCTCGGCGTTGATCAGCACCAGGGGCTGGTTGCGCTCCTCGGAGACGTCGATCACCACCACCCGCTCGTGCACATCCACCTGCGTGGCCGCCAGGCCGATGCCGTTGGCGTGGTACATGGTCTCGATCATGTCCGCCACCAGGGTGCGGACGCGCTCGTCCACCGCCGCCACGGGCTTGGCGACCGTGTGAAGGCGGGGGTCGGGGTAGCTCAGAATGGTTCGCAGGGCCATGAATCGGGCAAAAGTTGTCGCTATTTTCGTCATTTCCGCAACCCGGCGCCCCGAAGTGACGCGATTGCCGTTGCCGTGCGGTGGGCTTGGGCGCAAAATTCGTTGCAAATTGTGAGTATTTGTTCACCTCCCAAGGCGCATGGCGCTGCGAAGGTGGGCAACCATTCGTCCATGAAGAACACCCGCCTCAGCCCTCGCCCGCATCCCAACGCCCTCGCGCTGGCCGCCGCGCTCCTCGCCGCGGCCGCAGCGGGCCCGGCCGGCGCGCAGAACTACCCCATCACGCCGCAGCAGCGGGCCATCGCCCAGCAGACGGCGCAGCAGGGCGTGCCGCTGTCGGAGCTGGCGCCCAATGCGCCGGACGAGTACACGGTGCGGCGCGGCGACACGCTGTGGGCGATCTCGCGGATGTACCTGAGGAGCCCCTGGCGCTGGCCGGAGCTGTGGGGCATGAACCTCTCGGACATCGCCAACCCGCACCGCATCTACCCGGGGCAGGTGCTGTACCTCGACAAGACCGGCGGCCGCGCCCGCCTGTCGACGCGCCGGGGCGGCAGCGGCGGCACGGTCAAGCTCTCGCCGCGCACGCGCTACGAGTCGGCGTCCGACCTGTCGCTGCCGACGCTGAACCCCTCGCTGATCGAGCCCTTCCTCACCGAGCCGGAGGTGGTGGACGACGAGAGCGTGCTCTCGCGCGCGCCGCGCATCGTGGCCGGCAACGAGGACCGCGTGCTGCTCTCGCGCGGCGACCGCGCCTACGCCCGCGGCGAGCCGGACGCGCCGCTGGCGATGCCGCCCGGCCCCAGCCAGCAGCTGCGCGTGTTCCGCAACGCCACGCCGCTGAAGGACCCGGGCACGGGCGAGATCCTCGGCTACGAGGGCCAATACCTGGGCAAGGTCCGGCTGGAGCGCGGCGAGTCCACCGAGACGCAGATGAAGGACGGCAAGGAGCTCACGGCCGTCGTGCCGGCCACGGTGGACGTGGTGTCGGCGCGCGAGGAGATCCGCGCCGGCGACCGCCTGCTGCCCGAGCCGCCGCGCCAGCTGGTCAGCTACGTGCCCCGCGCGCCCGCGCAGACGATCGAGGGCGGGCGCATCATCTCCGTCTACGGCAACGCGGTGAGCTACGCCAGCCAGAACCAGGTGGTGGCGATCAACAAGGGCCGCAACGACGGCATGGAAAGCGGCCACGTGCTGGCCATCCTGAAGAACGGCGAAACCATCGTCGACAAGACCAGCGGCACCCGCGAGACGCTCAAGCTGCCCAACGAGCGCATCGGCCTGCTGATGGTGTTCCGCACCTTCTCGCGCGTGTCCTACGCGCTGGTGCTCGAGATCAACGACACGCCCCGCGCCGGCGACCTGCTGGCCAATCCCTGAGAAGGTGTAGGCACCGCTACAGTCGCGCGGGATGGAGCGCGATGAACTGGCCGGCTGGCTGCGCCTGACGCTCACGCCCGGCGTGGGCGACGGCCAGGCGCGGCGCCTGCTCGCGGCCTTCGGCCTGCCCGATGCCGTCTTCGCCCAGGGCGGGCCGGCCCTGGAACAGTTGTGCGGCGCGGCGCGTGCCCGGGCCCTGCGCGAGCCGCCCGAGGGCTTCGATGCGGCGCTGGACGCCGCATGGCGCTGGCTCGAAGAGACGCCGGAGGACAGCGCCGAGCGCCGCATCCTGACGCTGGCCGACGACGACTATCCCCAGGCCCTGTTGCAGACGGCCGACCCGCCGCTGCTGCTGTACACGCTGGGCGCGCGCGGGGTGCGCCTGCGCGACCTCGGGCCGCAGGCCCTGGCCGTGGTCGGCAGCCGCAACCCGACGCCGCAGGGCGCCATCGACGCGCGCCTGTTCGCGCGGGCGCTGGCCGACGCCGGGCTGTGCGTGGTGTCGGGCCTGGCGCTGGGCATCGACGGCGCCGCGCACGAAGGCGCGCTGGAGGCGGCGGGGGCCGCGCCGCCCGTCACCGTGGCGGTGGTCGGCACCGGGCTGGACCGCGTCTACCCCGCACGCCACCGCGATCTGGCGCACCGCATCGCCGGGCGCGGCGTCATCCTCAGCGAGTTCCCGCTCGGCACGCCGCCGCTGACGCCCAACTTTCCCCGGCGCAACCGGCTGATCGCCGGGCTGTCGCGCGGCACCCTGGTGGTCGAGGCGGCGCTGGCGTCCGGTTCGCTCATCACCGCGCGCCTGGCGGTGGAACAGGGCCGGGAGGTCTTCGCCATTCCGGGCTCGATCCACTCGCCGCAGTCGCGCGGCTGCCACGCCCTCATCCGGCAGGGCGCCAAGCTGGTGGAGTCGGTGCAGGACATCCTGGAAGAACTGCGGCCCGGCGCCGGCCGCGCCCCGGCCGCGGAGGCGCCCGCCGCCCTGCCGCGGGACGGCGACGCCCTGCTGGACGCCCTGGGCCACGACCCGGCGAGCCTGGACGCGCTGGCCGCCCGCACCGGCCTGGATGCGGCCACGCTGCAGGCGCGGCTGCTGGAGCTGGAGCTGGACGGCCATGTCGGCCGCCTGCCCGGCGGCCTGTTCCAGCGTTTGGCGAGCGCCTGACCGGAGCGCTCAGCTCAGCAGGCGCTCGGGGTTGGCATCCAGCTTGGCCAGCGCCTCCCGCGTGGCGCGCACGGTGAGCGTCTCTTCCTCGGCCGGCACCAGCAGGCCGGCCTGCAGGTAGGCCGCCAGGCGCCCGGCCTGGATGAGGAACTTGCGCCCGTCCGGCGCCGCGAACAGGTGCAGGTGCTTGCGCTCGCTGCGCCAGACGAACTGCACCTGGCTGGCGCGGCCGTTGTGGTCGAGCATGAACCAGTTGCCCACCTGCAGCTCGTGCGCCCAGGCCAGCATGTCCTCGGTCACCTTGGCGCCGGTGTTGGCCACCACCTCGATCGAATCCGCGTCCACGCCCAACAGCAGCTCGACGCTGCCGGTGTCCATCGGCAGCTCGGTGCCGTTGTCGTCCTGGACGACCTCCTCCAGGTTGGCCAGGCGCGAGGCCATGGCCTCGATCTGCGCCGACGGGATGGCCGCCGTCTTGGACATGAAGGCGTCCGACAGCGTCTTGCCGATGGTCTTGATGTGCTCCTCCTGCGGCGCGCCGGTCACGCCCAGCAGCTCCATGCCCTGGCGCAGCCGCTGCAGCAGCTTGGGCAGCTCCTGGATGACGCGGGCGCGGTCGCTGCGGTTGGGCTTGGCGCTGGCGGCCCACACCAGTTCGGAGGCGACGCGCTTGAGCGTGGCGGTCTGCTCGTCCTGCCCGCCGTACTTGAGCGCGGCCAGCGCCAGCACCTCGGCCCACACCTTGAACAGGAACTCCCGGATCTCGTCGCGCACCGGCATGTCGTTGAGCATCTTGCGCAGCTCGATGGTGTACTGGATCGCCATCGTCTCCTTCTGCTCGACCTGCTGCGCCACGCTCATCAGCTTCTTGGTGGCGTCGCCCTGCGTGAGGTACTTGTTGAGGAAGGCGACGAATTCGTCGTACACCAGCTTGAAGACGCGCTGGCCGGTTTCGGGGTACTGCTCGATGACCTGCACCACGCGGCGGATCTCGCCCTCCAGCGCGCTGCCCGAGATGGCAGCGGCGTCGAAGCCCATCACCACCGAGCCCATGCGGTCGATCAGCATGCGCGCCGGGTGCTGCAGGGTGCCGAAGAATTCGGGCTCGGCGATGGCCACGCGCAGCACCGGCATCTGCAGCCGCGCGAACCACACGCGCGCCGAGAAGGGGATGCGCTCCTCGGCCAGGATGGCCTGGAACATCAGCGCGACGATCTCGACGGTGGCCTTGTCCGCCGTGGTCGGCGCCTGGCGCTTGAGTTCGTTGGAGCGGCGGCGCAGCTCGGCCGCGCTGCGCTGCACCGCGGCGGCGCCGCCGGCCACGTCGGTGCCCACCACGTAGACCGAACTGCCGGCCTGGTAGGCCGCGCCCGCGTCCGCGATGGCGGCCATGAAGGCGGGCGAGGCGGCGCCGGCCGCCGCCCCTCCCCCGCCACCGGCCCCGCCCAGGGCCGGCGCGGTCGCGCCGAAGACGGCCTCCCCCGCGCCGCCCATGGCGGCACCGACGAAGCGCCGCAGGCTGAGCAGCACGCCCTGCGCCCGCTGGCGGGCCATCGCCAGCGGCGAAGCGCCCTGGCCGGCGGCCGCCGCGTCGGAGCCCAGCCCCGGCGGCGCCAGCGGGCCCGAGGGCCGCACGCCGATGGCCGCGGGCGCGAAGCCGGCCATGCCGGGCGGGATCTCGTGCGCCGCACCGCCCTGCGCGCGCCAGTGGGCGGCCGCCGCCGTGCTGGCGGTCATGGACATCGAGCCCGTGGCCGGCGTGCCGGCGAAGCTGCCGCCCAGCGGCACCGGGCCCGACGGCCCGCCCGGCCCGGGCCGGCGCACCAGGCGCTTGAGATCGATCTCCGGCATCACGCCGTGCTCGATGAGGAAGGCGTTGGCGTCCTTGTAGGCGCGCAGCGCGGCCTCGCCCAGTTGCGCGTGCAGCAGGCTCTGCACCTGCGTCCACAGCTGGCGGCTCATGCCGGCGGCCAGCCATTGCTCGACCAGCAGCTTGGCCAGGAACTCGGGCTTGAGCACGTCCCGGCCGTCCAGATCCGCCCTGCCCTCAAGGTGCTGGATGCGCAGGCGCAGGTCGTTGAGCTCGAAGTTGGCCTTGTCCTGCAGCGCCAGCGCCAGGCGCGAGGACAGGATGTTGTTCTCCACCACCTCGTCGCCCACCAGTTCCAGGCGCAGCGAATGCATGGTCGAGGCGCCGGCGGCGTTGCCCGCGCCCAGGGCCTTGCGCCACTGCGCGCGCGCCAGCGAGACCCAGCCCGACTCGGCGCCGCGGTAGGCGACCAGGTTGTCGCGGTGCTCCTGCATCTCGCGGGCCGTCGCCACCTCGTTGGCCAGCGTCACCAGCCGGTCCCGGACGGCCTGCGCGGCCGTCACGATGGCCGCGTCCATGGCACCCACGAAACGCTCGCGCGTCTGCTGGGCGAGCTTCCGGGCGGACTCGGAGGGTGGCGCTGTGCTCATGTATGGGGAGGGTGCGGACAAAAATGGTAACGCACCGCAGCCTATCGTGACACCCAAGCCGTCACGGCCGGTGCGCCATCACGGCGAAAAGGCCCGCAAGCGGGCCTTTTCCGACGGTGTTCAGACCACCGCGCCGGCGTTCGGATCGTCCGGGTCGCGGCCCGGCTTGCCGCCGCCCTTGACCAGGTCCTCGCGCTTGACCCCCAGCCACATGGCGATGGAGGCGGCCACGAAGCAGGAGGAATAGATGCCGAAGCAGATGCCGATGGTCAGCGCCAGCGCGAAGTAGTGCAGCGTCGGGCCGCCGAAGAAGAACATCGACAGCACCACCAGCTGGGTGGAGCCGTGGGTGATGATGGTGCGGCTGATGGTGGAGGTGATGGCGTAGTTCATCACCTCGGGCGTGGACAGCTTGCGCTGGCGCCGGAAGGTCTCGCGCACCCGGTCGAAGATGACGACCGACTCGTTGACCGAGTAGCCCAGCACCGCCAGCACCGCCGCCAGCACCGCCAGCGAGAACTCCCACTGGAAGAAGGCGAAGAAGCCCAGGATGATGACCACGTCGTGCAGGTTGGCGATGACGGTGGACAGGGCGAACTTCCACTCGAAGCGGAAGGCCAGGTAGACCATGATGCCCACCACCACCATCGCCAGCGCCTTCAGGCCGTTGGTGGTCAGTTCGTCGCCGACCTGCGGGCCGACGAACTCCAGGCCGCGCCGCTCCACGGCGGGGTCCTCGGCCTTGAGCGCGTCCATCACCTGGTCGCTCTGCTGCTGCGAGGTCAGGCCCTGGCGCACGGGCAGGCGGATCTGGATGTCGCGCGGGCTGCCGTAGGCCTGCACCAGCACGTCCTGGTAGCCCAGGCTGCTGACGACCTCGCGCACCTTGCCCACGTCCTTGGGCTGGGTGTAGGCGACCTCCATCACGGTGCCGCCGGTGAACTCCACCGACAGGTGCAGCCCGCGGTGGAACAGGAAGAACACCGCCAGGATGAAGGTGATGATCGAGATCGCGTTCAGCACCAGCGCGTGGCGCATGAACGGGATGGTGCGGTGGATGCGGAAGAACTCCATGCGGCCGCTCCTTTACTTCGCGTCGGCCGGCAGGGCCGTGTCGGTGTCGGGCTTCCAGACCGTGCCGATGGACACCGCCTTGAGCTTCTTCTTGCGCCCGTACCAGAGGTTGACCAGCCCGCGCGAGAAGAACACGGCGGAGAACATGGAGGTGACGATGCCGATGCAGTGCACCACCGCGAAGCCGCGGATCGGCCCCGAGCCGAAGGCCAGCAGCGCCAGGCCGGCGATCAGCGTGGTGACGTTGGAGTCCAGGATGGTGTTCCAGGCGCGGTCGTAGCCGGCGTGGATGGCCGCCTGCGGCGAGGCGCCGGCGCGCAGCTCCTCGCGCACCCGCTCGTTGATCAGCACGTTGGAGTCGATGGCCACACCGATCGCCAGCGCCATGGCCGCGATGCCGGGCAGCGTGAGCGTGGCCTGCAGCAGCGACAGGATGGCCACCAGCAGCAGCAGGTTGACGGCCAGCGCGATCGACGAGAACACGCCGAACAGGGCGTAGTACGCGCACATGAAGGCCATGATCGCCAGGAAGCCGTAGGCGACGCTCTTGAAGCCCTTGTCGATGTTGTCGGCGCCCAGGCTGGGGCCGATGGTGCGCTCCTGGATGATCTCCATCGGCGCGGCCAGCGAGCCGGCGCGCAGCAGCAGCGCCAGGTCGTTGGCCTCGGTGATGCCCATCGCGCCCGAGATGGAGAAGCGCGTGCCCAGCTCGCCGCGGATGGTCGCCACCGAGATCGCCTCGCCCTTGCCCTTCTCGAACAGGATGATGGCCATGCCCTTGTTCATGTTCTCGCGGCTGACGTCGCGCATGATGCGCCCGCCCTTGGCGTCCATGTTCAGCGTGACGCTGGGCTCCTGCTTCTGCGAATCGAAGCCGGCCTGCGCGTCGGTGAGGTTCTCGCCGGTGGTCAGCACCTGCTTCTTCACGATCACCGGAATGGGCTTGCCCGACGCGTCCAGGCTGCGGGTCGGGAATTTCTCGGAGCCGAAGGGCACGGGGCCGTTGCCCAGCGCGGCCGCGCGGCCTTCCGGGCTCTCGTCCACCAGGCGCATCTCCAGCGTGGCGGTGCGGCCCAGGATGTCCTTGGCCTTGGCCGTGTCCTGCACGCCGGGCAGCTGCACGACGATGCGGTCCAGGCCCTGCTGCTGGATCACCGGCTCGGCCACGCCCAGCTCGTTGATGCGGTTGTGCAGCGTGGTGATGTTCTGCTTGAGGGCCTGGTCCTGCAGCCGGCGCGCGGCCTCCGGCTTGATGGAGATGGCGAGCTTCCAGTTGTTGCCGTCCTGGCTCTCCACCGCCGTCAGGTCGGGGAACTGGTCGGTGATGACGTTCTTCGCCGCGTCCTTGGCGGCGGCGTCGCGGAAGCGCGCGTCCAGCTCCTGCCCGTTGCGGGTGATGGCGCTGCCGCGGATGCTCTTGTCGCGGAAGGCGGTGCGCAGGTCGCCGGCGAAGGTCTCGGCGCGCTTGTCCAGCGCGCCCTTCATGTCCACCTGCAGCACGAAGTCCACCCCGCCGCGCAGGTCCAGGCCCAGGTACATGGGGAAGGCGTGCAGCGCCGTGAGCCACGCCGGCGAGCGCGACAGCAGGTTCAGCGCCACGGTGTAGGGCGGGTCGGACGGGTCCGGCACCAGCGCGCGCTGCAGCACGTCGCGCGCCTTGAGCTGGTCGTCGGTGGTGACGAAGCGGGCCCGCACCGAGCTGGCGTCCAGCGTCACCAGGTCGGGGGCGACGCCGGCGTCCTTGAGCACCTGCTCCACGCGCGCCTGGGTCGAGGCGTCGACCTTCACGATGGACTTGGCCGACGACACCTGCACCGCGGGCGCCTCGCCGAAGAAGTTGGGCAGGGCGTAGATCAGCCCCAGGAGCAGCACGATCCCCATGATCGCGTACTTCCAGACCGGATAGCGGTTCATCGCTGGTTACCTGAAGAATTGCGGCGGCGAACTTCGTTCAGAAGGCCGCGGAGCAGGCCATGCGGGAACACGCGCGGAACCGGCTTTGCCGGGCCGCTGCGTGTGCCCCCTTGCAGGGGGTTGCCGGAGCGGAACCCTTCGGCAGGCTCAGGGCAGGCCAAGGTCCGCGCAGGCTGGGGGTGATCACTTATATGAACCCTTGGGCAGCACCTGCACGACGGCGCTGCGCTGCACCTTCACCTCGACGCCGTTGGCGATCTCCAGCGTCAGGAACTGGTCGCCCAGCGCGCTGATGCGGCCGAGCACGCCGCCGGCGGTGGCCACCTCGTCGCCCTTGGCCAGGGCTTCGAGCATGGCGCGGGTCTCTTTCTGGCGCTTCATCTGCGGGCGGATCATGATGAAGTACAGCACCACGAACATCAGCAGCAGCGGCAGCATGCTGGCGAGCGAGGACATCATGTCGCCGCCACCGGCGGCGGGGGCGGTCTGGGCGTAGGCGGTGGAAATGAACACGGGGGTCTCCAGCGGGGGAAGGGAAGCAAGGACGAAAGCCGCGCGGACACGCGGATCCGCGCGGCCATCCGGGGGGCTCCCGGAACGGGCCGGCCGCCGGTGGCGGCCTCATGGCGCGGCGCGGGGCCGCGCAAAACCTTGCAATTGTATGCGTCGGCCCACGGCCCGGCGCCGGCTTACCCGGCGCGCCGGCCGGGGGATTGCGGCGCCCGGCGGGCTCAGGCGGCCGCGCGCGCCGGCGCGCCGCCCTGGCGCCAGCGGGCCATCAGGTCGGCCCAGCGGGTGCGCACCGCCGCCAGGTTGCGCTCCTTGACGTGTCCGTAGCCGCGGATCTGCTCCGGCAGCGCCGCGATCTCCAGCGCCAGCGCGTGGTTGTCGGCCGTGAGGCCGGCCAGCACCTCCTCGATGGCGGCGCGGTACTCGCCGATCAGCGCGCGCTCGGTGCGGCGCTCCTCGGTGCGGCCGAAGACGTCCAGCGCCGTGCCGCGCAGGCCCTTGAGCTTCGCCAGCAGGCGGAAGGCGGTGAGCATCGAGGGCCCGTACTGCTTCTTCACCAGCTCGCCCTTGGCGTTGCGCTTGGCGGTCAGCGGCGGCGCCAGGTGGTAGTTCAGCTTGAAGTCGCCCTCGAACATGCCGTTCACCTTCGCCAGGAAGGCCGGGTCGCTGTGCAGGCGCGCGACCTCGTACTCGTCCTTGTAGGCCATCAGCTTGAACAGGTAGCGCGCCACCGTCTCGGCCAGCGAGGTCTTGCCGAGCGCGGCCTCGGCCTGCTGCACCCGCTCGACGAAGGCGCGGTACTCGCCGGCATAGGCGGCGTCCTGGTAGCCGGTGAGGAATTCCGCGCGCCGCGCCACCAGCGACTCGACGGTGTCGCGCTTCTTGAACTCGATCACCTGGCCGGGGTTCAGCCGCTTCGCCATCTCGGCCGGGCGGTGCGCCGCCTGGCGGCCCCACTCGAAGGCGGCCTTGTTGGCCTCCACCGCCACCGCGTTGAGCTCGATGGCGCGCATCAGCGACGCATGCGACAGCGGAATCCAGCCCTTCTGCCAGGCGTAGCCCAGGATCATCGGGTTGACGTAGAGGGTGTCGCCCATGAGCTGCGTGGCGGCGGCATCGGCGTCGAAGACGCCCATGTGCGCTTCGCCCACGGCCTTGGCGATCTGCACCGCGCAGGCCTCCTGCGGGTTCTGCCAGTTGGCGTTCTTCACGAAGCCGGCCGTCGGCGCGCTGTGGCTGTTGAGCGCCACGTGGGTGCGGCCCTCGCGCATGCGCGCCAGCGTCTCGGCGTTGACGGTGACGATCGGGTCGCAGGCCAGGATCAGGTCGGCCGCCGCGGTGCCCACGCGGGTGGTGCGGATGTCGTTCTGCGTGTCGCCGATCAGCACGTGGCTCCAGGTGGCGCCGCCCTTCTGCGCCAGGCCGGCGGCGTCCTGGGTGACGATGCCCTTGCCCTCGATGTGCGCCGCCACGCCCAGCAACTGGCCGATGGTGATGACGCCGGTGCCGCCGACGCCGGCGACCACGATGCCCCACACCTGGCCGCCGTGCAGCGCGGGCAGCGCCGGCTCGGGCAGTTCGCCCAGCTCCGCCGGCGCCGCCGCCTTGGACTTGGCCTTCTTCTTGAGCTGCCCGCCTTCGACGGTTATGAAGCTGGGGCAGAAGCCCTTCAGGCAGCTCATGTCCTTGTTGCAGCTGCTCTGGTTGATGGTGCGCTTGCGGCCGAACTCGGTCTCCAGCGGCTCCACCGACAGGCAGTTGCTCTGCACGCTGCAGTCGCCGCAGCCCTCGCACACCAGCTCGTTGATGACGACCCGCTTGGCCGGGTCCACCATCGTGCCGCGCTTGCGGCGGCGGCGCTTTTCGGTGGCGCAGGTCTGGTCGTAGATGAGGACGGTGGTGCCGGGCGTCTCGCGCAGCTCGCGCTGCACCTCGTCCAGCTCGTTGCGGTGGCGCACGCGCACCGGCTCGCCGCCGTAGCTGCCGGGAATCTTCGTGCCGTCGTACTTGCCCGGCTCGTCGGTCACGATGACCAGCTTCGCCACGCCCTCGGCATGCATGCTCTCGGCGATCTGCAGCACCGAGTGGCCCTCGGGCCGCTCGCCCACCTGCTGGCCGCCGGTCATGGCCACGGCGTCGTTGTAGAGGATCTTGTAGGTGATGTTCACGCCCGCCGCGATGCTCTGGCGGATGGCCAGCAGGCCGCTGTGGAAGTAGGTGCCGTCGCCCAGGTTGGCGAAGATGTGCTGCTCGGTGGTGAAGTGCGCCTGGCCGACCCAGGGCACGCCCTCGCCGCCCATCTGCGTGAAGCCGTAGGTGGCGCGGTCCATCCAGTTGGCCATGTAGTGGCAGCCGATGCCGGCCATCGCGCGCGAGCCCTCGGGCACCACGGTGCTGGTGTTGTGCGGGCAGCCGGAGCAGAACCACGGCACGCGGTCCGCGCCCTGCACCCCGCCGGCGTTGAGCACCTGCATCGAGCGCTCCTTGGCCTCCAGGATGGCCATCTGCGCATCGACGCGCGCCACCATGTCGGCGCCGCCGGACTCGAGCACGCCGGTCTTCTTCAGGCGCTTGACCAGCGCGCGGGCGATCAGCGCCGGGTTCAGGTCGGCGTTGGCGCGCAGCAGCGTGTTGGCCGTGGGGTTGGGCATGGACCATTCGCCGCCGGAGTGGTCCTCGCCCAGTTCGTCGAACTTGCCCAGCACGTTGGGCCGCACGTCGGCGCGCCAGTTGTACAGCTCCTCCTTGAGCTGGTACTCGATGACCTGGCGCTTTTCCTCGACCACCAGGATCTCCGACAGGCCCGTGGCGAACTCGCGCGTGAGCTGCGCCTCCAGCGGCCACACCACGCCCACCTTGTGCAGGCGGATGCCGAGCTGGCGGCAGGCGTCGTCGTCCAGGCCCAGGTCGTGCAGCGCCTGGCGCGTGTCGTTGTAGGCCTTGCCGCTGGCCATGATGCCGTAGCGGTCATGGGGCCCTTCGATCACGTTGTGGTTGAGCCGGTTGGCGCGGATGTAGGCCAGCGCGGCGTACCACTTGTAGTGCATCAGGCGCGCCTCCTGCTCCAGCGGCGCGTCGGGCCAGCGGATGTGCAGGCCGCCGGGCGGCATCTCGAAATCCTCGGGCGTGACGATCTCCACGCGCTCCGGGTCGATCATCGCGGTGGCGCTCGACTCGACGATCTCCTGGATCGTCTTCATGCCCGACCACACGCCCGAGAAGCGGCTCATGGCGAAGGCGTGGATGCCCAGGTCGAGGATCTCCTGCACGTTGGCCGGGAAGAACACCGGCGTGCCGCAGGCCTTGAAGATGTGGTCGCTCTGGTGCGCGGCGGTGCTGCTCTTGGAGATGTGGTCGTCGCCCGCCACCGCGATGACGCCGCCCCAGGGCGTGGTGCCGGCCATGTTGGCGTGCTTGAAGACGTCGGAGCAGCGGTCCACGCCCGGGCCCTTGCCGTACCAGATGCCGAACACGCCGTCGAACTTCTGCCGGTCTTTCGGCGAGAAGCCCAGCATCTGCGTGCCCCACAGGGCCGTGGCCGCCAGTTCCTCGTTCACGCCGGGCTGGAAGACGATGTTCTGCGCCTTGAGGTACTTGCTGGCCTTCCACAGCGCCTGGTCGTAGCCCCCCAGAGGGGAGCCGCGGTATCCGCTGACAAAACCAGCGGTGTTTTTCCCCTGCTGCGCATCGCGCAGACGCTGCAGCATGGGCAACTTCACGAGGGCCTGTACGCCACTCATGAAGGCACGGCCGTAGTCGAGGCTGTACTTGTCGTCGAGGGTGACGGTCTCGAGGGCCTTGCGGATGTGTTCCGGCAGGGGGGCGTTCATCGTGGTGTCTCCAGGCTGTGCCTTGTGGGCGTGGCTGTATCGGCGGATCGGCGCTCGGGTGGAACGCCTCCCCGTCGCCATGATGCTTGCAAAGTGTATGACCGGAGCTGCGACAGGTGTTTGCTTTTGATGCCTCCAAAGGCCCTTTCAAAGAAACAACATTGCGACAATAAAGGCCCAATGGAAAAGATCGATAAGTATGACCTGACCATCCTGCAAGAACTGCAGGCCGACGCGCGCCTGACCAACGCCGAGCTGGCCAGCCGCGTGGGCCTGTCGGCCGCGCCGTGCTGGCGGCGCGTGCGGGCGCTGGAGGCGGCCGGCTACATCAAGGGCTATCACGCCGAGATCGACCGCCACAAGATCGGGCTGGGCGTGCTGGCCTTCGTGCGGGTGGACACCGAGCGCGTCACGCTCGACGCCACGCGCCGGCTGGAGGAGGCGATCCGCCAGATGCCCGAGGTGGTGAGCTGCCACTACATCAGCGGCACCGGCACCTTCGAGCTGCAGGTGGTGGCGCAGGACCTGGACGGCTTCTCGCGCTTCGCCCGCGAGCACCTGATGAACCTGCCCAACGTGAAGGACCTGCACACCAGCTTCTCGCTGGGCGAGGTCAAGGCCAGCCGGGCGCTGCCGCTGGGGCACCTGGAGCGCTGAGCGCGCCGGCGCCGCTCAGTCCAGGGTGTCGAAGAGCCGGAAGATCCACGACAGCTGATAGGCCAGCGTGGCGGCGACGAACAGCGCATGGAAGCGCCGGCTGGCGGTGCGCGCCGCCGCCAGGCACAGCACCACGAGGATCGGCGTGCGCACCAGGTACTCGCGGGCGAAGCGCGCGAAGTGCGCCTCGCCCTTCATGAAGGTGTCGACCACGTCCAGCAGGTAGGTGGCCGCCAGCAGCCCGAAGAACCAGGCGCGGCGCGTGTAGAAGTAGTCCTCGTAGCCCGCGTAGTCCTGCATGCTGTCGGGAAAGAGCAGCGCGCACAGCAGGAACAGCACGATCGCGTAGCCGATGACGAAGAGGTAGGTGCCGAAGGTCCAGACCTCGATCTGGTTGAGCCCGAACTGCCACCACCAGAAGTGCACCAGCGCCAGCAGCACCGAGGCGACCCAGGCCAGGTGCACCGCGTGGAGCCGGTACTGCCGCGGGTGCTGCACGATGCGCGCGACGCCCGAGAGCAGCCGCGTGACCCCCAGGCCGATGACCATGCCCATGACGACGCGCACATGGGCGAAGATGTCGTGGGCGGAAAGAACCTCGTGCTGCATGCGGTGGTGCGGTCCGGCCGGGGCCGTGGCGGGTCAGCGAAGTCGGCATTGTCGGCGCCTGGCGGACCGGCTGGCGATCCGCCGCGACAATCGCCTGCCGATGCCACCCATCACCCCCGAAGAATCGCCCCCCCTCTCGCCGCTCAAGCCCCGCCCCTCGCGCTGGGCCGCGCTGGAGCCGCTGAAGCTGCCGGTGTTCCGCATGCTGTGGACCACCTGGCTCATGGCCAACGTCTGCATGTGGATGAACGACGTGGCGGCCGCCTGGATGATGACCACGCTGACCACCTCGCCGGTGTGGGTGGCGCTGGTGCAGTCGGCCTCCACGCTGCCGGTGTTCCTGCTGGGCCTGCCCAGCGGCGCGCTGGCCGACATGCTGGACCGCCGCCGCTGGCTGGTGGTGACCCAGTTCTGGCTGGCCGGCGCGGCGGTGGTGCTGTGCGCGGCCATCGCGCTGGACCTGATGACCGCGCCGCTGCTGCTGGTGCTGACCTTCGCCAACGGCATCGGCCTGGCGATGCGCTGGCCGGTGTTCTCGGCCATCGTGCCCGAGCTGGTGCCGCGCACGCAGCTCCCGGCGGCGCTGGGGCTGAACGGCATCGCGATGAACGCCTCGCGCATCATCGGCCCGCTGACCGCCGGCGTGCTGATCGCCAGCGCCGGCAGCGTGTGGGTGTTCGCACTCAACGCGGTGCTGTGCGTGGCCTCGGGCTTCGTGGTGCTGCGCTGGCGGCGCGAGCACCGGCCCCACCCGCTGGGGCGCGAGCGGCTGATCAGCGCGATGCGGGTGGGCGTGCAGTTCGTGCGGCAGTCGCCGCGCATGCGGGCGGTGCTCACGCGCATCGCGATCTTCTTCCTGCACTCCACCGCCCTGCTGGCGTTGCTGCCGCTGCTGGCACGCGGCCTGCAGGGCGGCGGCGCGGGCACCTTCACGCTGCTGCTGGCCTCGATGGGCGCCGGCGCCATCGGCGCCGTGCTGGTGATGCCGCGGCTGCGCCAGGCCTACGGGCGCGACCAGATGGTGATCCGCGGGGCCACGCTGCATTCGGCCGCGACGCTGGTGATGGCGGTGGCGCCCAACGCCTGGGTGGCGGTGCCGGCGATGTTCTTCGGCGGCGCGGCCTGGATCACCACGGCCAACTCGCTCTCGGTCTCGGCCCAGCTCGCGCTGCCGGACTGGGTGCGTGCGCGCGGCATGGCGATGTACCAGATGGCGATCATGGGCGCCAGCGCCTTCGGCGCCGCGCTGTGGGGCCAGGTGGCCGAGGTCAGCAGCATGCAGACCAGCCTGATGATCTCGGCCGTCAGCGGCGTCCTGGTCATGTGGCTGGCGATCCGCACGGTGACGGACCACGTGGGCGAGGACGACATGAGCCCGGCGCAGGCCGGCTGGCCGGCGCACCCGATGCCGGACGCGCCGGCCGAGAGCGGCCGCGTGCTGGTGACGGTGGAATACCTGATCGACCCGGCGCGCGCCGCCGCCTTCCACGTGGTGATGCAGCACACCCGCCGCGCGCGGCTGGGCGAAGGCGCCATCGGCTGGGAGTTGCTGCACGACGTGTCGCAGCCGGAGCGCTACGTGGAGCAGATCGTCGACGAGTCGTGGACGGAGCACCAGCGCCGCTACAGCCGGGCCACCGCCGCCGACCTGGCGCTGCGCGAGCGGCGGCTGGCCTTCCACCAGGGCGAGGTGCCGCCGGTGGTGAAGCGCTACGTCATCACGCGCTAGCCTTGCTTCACGCCGCGGCGAGGGCGGCCAGGCGCCCCGCGCACGATCGAAGGATCCGGTCCGCGTCGAACGGCCCGGTATCGGCCGCGTCGCTCCAGGCGACGAACTCGTCGGGCCGCACCAGGATCAGGCGGGCGTCGTAGCGCGCCCGCTCGTCCGCGGCCGTGTCCTCGACCACATCCAGCGGCACGCCGGCCGACCGCGCGGCCTCCCGCAGGGCATCCACCTTCTCCTGTTCCGCGCCGAAGGCCAGCAGGGTGAAGCTCCCCCGGAGCCGCTGGTAGACATTGGCGCCCGAAGACAGCCTCGCCGGCGCCAGGTGATGCCCGGGGCGGGCCTGGAAGGCGTGCGAGCCGACCGCGCTGCCGCCCGTCCCACGGCCGTCGGGGCACGGCGCCACCACCGGCGAGCCTTCGTAGTTCGGCTCGAAGGCATGCACCTCGCCCACGGCGCCTTCGCTGCGCGCGCGCCATGCCGCCTCGAAGGCGGGACGGTCGCGCCCGGGGTCGAACGCATGCAGGAACTGCCGGTCGGTCTCGATCGACCGGGCGATGAAGTCGCGCGCGGTCGATTCGAAGACCGGCCTGCGCTCCCGGTCGTACGAGTCCAGCAACGCCTCGCCGCCCCAGCCCTGCAGCACCGCGGCCAGCTTCCAGCCCAGGTTGCGCGCGTCCTCGAAGCCGGTGTTGACGCCGTAGCCGCCGTAGGGCGGGTGGCTGTGCGCCGCGTCGCCGGCGACGAACACCCGCCCCGCCCGGTAGGTGTCGGCGATGGCGAAGCGCAGGTCCCAGAAGCCGACGTGCTCGAACTCGACGTCGAACTCCGCGCCGACGGCTTCGTGCAGGTAGCGGCGGAAGTCGAAGTTGTCGCGCGTGGTGCCCGGCGGGACGGGCGCATGGAAGAACCAGGTGCTGCCCAGGTCCACCCGCCCGAAGAACTTCCAGTAGCCGTCCAGTTGCGGCTGCAGCACGTTGTAGTAGGACTTGCCGGGGTAGCGCGCCAGCAGCTCGTGCAGCCCGCGCGAGCGGAACACCAGCAGCACCATCATCCGGTCGTGGTCCGACAGCGTCTGCGTGATGCCGGCCTGCGTGCGCACCAGCGAGCGGCTGCCGTCGCAGCCCACCAGCCAGTCCGCGCGCAGCGTCCGCGCGGCCCCGCCGCCGCGCTCGGCCACGGTCAGCGTCACGTGGTCGTCGGCCGGCGCCACCGCCGTCGCCTCCCAGCCGTAGAGCACCTGCACCGAAGGCAGCTCGGCCACGCGCGCGCGCAGCACCGCCTCGGTGGCGTACTGCGGCAGCCGCTCGTTGGCGGTGAAGTAGTAGGGGCGCACCAGGTCGCGCTGCAGCCAGTCGTAGTGGTAGGGGCCGAGCAGCGAGCCATAGGCGGTCAGGCCGCCGATGCCGTACTCCGGGGGAATGGTGCGCGCCGCGCGCAGCGCCTGCTCCGCGCCCCAGAAATGGAAGTGCTCCATGGTCCGCTGCGTCAGGTTCTGGCCCTTGGGGATGGGCTGCGGCTCGGGGTACCGCTCGACCAGCGTGCAGCGGATGCCGCGCTGCCCCAGCTCGATGGCCAGCCCCATGCCCACCGGCCCGCCGCCGACGATGGCGACCTGGCAGTCCCGGCCCCGCGAAATCTCCTGCTTCGACATGCTGCGTGCTCTCTCTTTTTCCGTGGATCCGGAAATTAGGCACCAGGCCGATGCATCAGGCAAATTTAGCTATGACATGAACTGATAATGACACCATATGAATCTCTCGACGCGCCAGATCCGGGCCTTCCTGCACGTCGCCCGCGCCGGAAGCTTCACGCGCGCGGCCGAGCGGGTGCACATGACGCAGGCGGGCCTGAGCATCCTCGTGCGCGAGGTGGAGCGGCAGCTGGGCGCGCGCCTGTTCGACCGCACCACGCGCGCGGTGGTGCTGACCGAGGCGGGCCGGCGCTTCGCCGTCGTCGCCGAGTCCGTCCTGGCGCAACTGGACGACGCCACGGCCGAGATGGACGCGATGGGCAAGCAGACGCGCCAGCAGTTGCGCATCGCGGCCACGCCGCTGGTGTCGTCCCATCTGCTGCCGCACATGCTGGCGCGCTTCCGCGACGACCATCCCGGCGTCAGGATCCAGCTGCTGGACGACAACCTGGGCGGCGTGCAGGAGGCGGTGGAGTCGGGCGCGGCGGACATCGGCCTGGGCTTCTTCTTCAAGGCCAGCGCCGGGCTGGTGCGCCGCCAGATCGCCCAGTTCCCGCTGATGCGGGTCTCGCCCGCCGACACGCCGCCCGCGGGGCTGGGGCGCGCGAGCTGGGCCTCGCTGCGCTCGGCGCGGCTGATCACGCTGCCCGCGGACAACCCGATCCAGCGCGCCGTCGACCTGCACCTGCACAAGCTCGGCGTGGCGCAGGAGAGCAGCCAGCCGGTGAGCTTCATCGCCACCATGATCTCGATGGTGGAGGCGGGCTTCGGCGTGGCCGTCATGCCGACCTTCGCCGTGGCCGCCTGCCGGCGCCACAGCGTCCAGATCGACCTGCTGGGCAGCCCGCAGATGAAGCTGGGCTTCTACCGGATCGCGCGCCGCGGCGCGGCCCAGACCCAGGCGATGAAGGATTTCGACGAGGTGCTGTCGGAAGACCTGCCGCGGATGTCGCGCTGACGCCGTCCTGCGGCGCCCATATGGAACTCATATGAATTCATGTGATTCCTGAATTTCTCTTTGTCCGCGCGTCGATGGCCTAATGCCATCGTTCGAGGCGCCATGCCTTGATGCAGCGCAGACACCTGCAGCCGGACGGGCCGGCGGAAGGAGACAAGAGGTGAGATTCGGAATGCTTCGTTGGATGTCGATCTTCGCGGCCGGCTGCGCCATGGCCGCGTCCGCGTGGGCCTGGCCGGACCGGCCGATCACGCTGGTCGTGCCCTACACGCCGGGCACGGGCATCGACCTGGTGGCGCGCCAGCTGTCGGCGCGCCTGCCGCAGGTGCTGGGCCAGCCGGTGGTCGTCGACAACGTGCCGGGCGCCAGCGGCAACATCGGCAGCGAGCGCGTGGCGCGCGCCGCGCCCGACGGCTACACGCTGCTGGTGCAGGTCAGCACGCTGGTGATGAACAAGAGCCTGTACAAGTCGCTGCCCTACGACCCGGTCAACGACTTCGCGCCGGTGGCGCAGACCTCCTGGGGCACGCTGCTCCTGGTGCGCAACCCGTCGGCGCAGAAGGCGGCCACCGTCCCGGCGCTGGTCGCCGAGGCCAAGGCCCGCCCCGGCGCGCTGACCTACGGCACGCCCGGGGTCGGCACGCCGCACCACCTGGCGATGGCGCTGCTGACGCAGAAGGCCGGCATCGAGATGCTGCACGTGCCCTTCAAGGGCACGGCCGGCGCCGTCACCGACCTGCTGGGCGGCCGCCTGGACTTCATGTTCCTGCCCGTCCACGTGGCGCTGCCGCACATCAAGGCGGGCAAGCTGCAGGCGCTGGCCGCGGGCAGCGACCGGCGCGTGCCGCAGTTGCCCGACGTGCCGACGCTGGCCGAGGCCGGTGTCGCCACGGGCAGCGTCGACATGTGGTACGGCGTGCTCGCGCCCAAGGGCACGCCGCCGGCGATCGTCGAGCGCCTGAACGGCGCGATCGCCGGCATCCTGCGCCAGCCGGACGTGGCGGCCGCCTTCGAGACGCAGGGCATGGTGCCCGCCGTCTCCAGCCCCGGCGACTTCGCCCGCCTGGTGGCCAAGGACGCCGCGCGCTGGGCCGAGGTGGTGAAGAAGGGCGGCATCACGGCCGACTAGGGCCGCGCCGCATCCAGCCCAGCCCCTCGCGGGTGCCGCCCGCCGGCCGGTACTCGCAGCCGACCCAGCCCTGCCAGCCGCACTGCGCGGCCACCTCGTCGATCACGTCGAACAGATAGGGGTGGTGCAGCTCGCCCACGTCGGGCTCGTGCCGCCCCGGCACGCCGGCGATCTGGAAGTGGCCGACGCGGCCGGTGGGCAGGTACTGGCGGATCTTCATTGCCACGTCGCCCTCGACGATCTGGCAGTGGTAAAGATCCATCTGCACCTTCAGGTTCGGTGCGCCGACGGCCTGCACGATGGCGTGCGCCTCGTCCTGCCGGTTGAGGAAGAAGCCGGGGATGTCGCGCGTGTTGATCGGCTCGATCAGCACCTCGCGGCCGGCCCGCGCCGCCATCTCGGCGGCGCGGCGCAGGTTGTCGATGTACAGCGGGCGCAGTTCGTCGCGCGTGCGGCCCTCGGGCACCAGGCCGGCCATCAGGTGGATGCGCGGGCAATCGAGCGCCTGGGCATAGTCCAGCGCCTTGGCCACCGCGTCGCGGAAGCCGGCTTCGCGGCCCGGCAGGCAGGCCAGGCCGCGCTCGCCGGCCGCCCAGTCGCCGGGCGGGGTGTTGAACAGCACCTGTTGCAGGCCGTGATCGCGCAGCCGCGCGGCGAGGTCGGCCGGCGCGAAGTCGTAGGGGAAGAGGTACTCCACGGCCTCGAAGCCGTCGGCCGCGGCGGCGGCGAAGCGCTCGAGGAAGGGCAGCTCCGTGTAGAGCATCGAGAGGTTGGCGGCGAAGCGGGGCATGGCGGCGACTCTACCGCCGCGTGCGCCGCGCCTGGGTGAAGGCATTGCGCGGCGCGGGCGCAGCGGCTGCCCGCCGCGCCTCTCGCTCGCGCAGCCAGGCGATGTGCGAGACGAGCTTGCGGCGCAAGGCACGGCGGGCGGCGATCTCGGCATCGACCTCGGCGATGCGCTCGCGCATCAGCGCCTCCATGTCGGCCACCGTGAGCCGGCCCGAGCGGTAGCGCGGCAGCACCTCGGCGATGCGCGCGAGGGTGAAGCCCAGGTCGCGGCTCATGGCGATGAAGACGGCCTCGCGCTCCGTGCCCTCGGCGAACTCGCGGTAGCCCGAGTCCAGGCGCCGCGCCTTCAGCAGCCCCTGCGCCTCGTAGCGGCGCAGGCGGTTGGCGGAGACGCCGCTGCGGCGGGCCAGCTCGGAAATCCTCATGACGGCAAGCCTAGCAACCCTGGCGCGGTGCGAAGGTTCGCAGACTGCATTCCTGTTCTTTCCCATCAGGAGGCTTTCGATGAACGATGCCTGCGAACGCGTGCGCCAGGCGGTGCTGGCGATGCCCATGGCCGCCACCCTCCACTTGCAGTTCGACCACCTCGCGCCCGGCGAGACGGTGCTGCGCATGCCGGTGCTCGATGCCTTCTGCTTCCGCCCCGGCCAGTTGCAGGCCACCGCGGTCTACGCCATCGCCGACTTCGCCGCCGTGTCGGCGGCCGGCACGCTGCTGCCGCCCGGCTGGGTCAACGCCACCATCGACGGCACGCTCAAGCTGCTGGCGCCGGCGGCCGGCACGCACCTGCGCGCACGGGGCCGGGTGGTCGATGCGGGGCGGGTGCTGAGCGTGTGCGCAGCCGAGGTCCATGCCGTCGACGGCGCGAAGCAGACGCTGTGCGCCACGCTGCTGGCCACGGCGCGCAACCTGCCGCCGCGCTGAGCGGGCTCAGCCGAGCGCGAACTTCGCGGCCCGCACGATGTGCGCCGCGTCCACGCCGAAGAAGCCGCGCAGCGCCGCGCGCGTGTCGCTGCGGCCGAAGCCGTCGGTGCCCAGCGTGAAGTAGCGCCGCCCCGCCGGCACGAAGGCGCGCACGCTCTCGGGCACGGCGCGCACGTAGTCGGTGGCGGCGATGACCGGACCCTCGCTGCCGGCCAGCTGCCGCGCGACGAAGGGCGTGCCGGGCTCGGCCTCGCCGGCCAGCGCGCGCGCCTCGCAAGCCTGGCCGTCGCGCGCCAGCTCGCTCCAGCTCGTGACGCTGAAGACGGCCGCCTCGATGCCCTCCAGCGCGAGCTGCTGCGCAGCCTTCACCACCTCGGTGAGGATCGCGCCCGAGCCCAGCAGCGCGACCTTGCGCCTGGCCGGCGGCGCGCCTTCCGGCCGCTGCCAGCCCTCGTGGCGCCAGCAGCCGCGCAGGATGTCCGCATGCGCCGCCTCGGGCACGTCGGGCTGCGCGTAGTTCTCGTTCATCAGCGTGACGTAGTGGAAGACGTCCTTCTGCTCGACCAGCATCTCGCGCATGCCGGCGTCGAGGATCACGGCCATCTCGCCGGCGAAGGCCGGGTCCCACGCCCTGCAGTTGGGGATGGTGGCCGCCGCCAGGTGGCTGCTGCCGTCCTGGTGCTGCAAACCTTCGCCGCCCAGCGTGGTGCGGCCCGAGGTGGCGCCCAGCAGGAAGCCGCGCGCACGCTGGTCGGCCGCGGCCCAGATGGCGTCGCCCACGCGCTGGAAGCCGAACATCGAGTAGTAGATGTAGAAGGGCAGCATCGCCAGCCCGTGCACGCTGTAGCTGGTGGCCGCGGCCGTCCAGCTCGCGATGGCGCCGGCCTCGCTGATGCCCTCCTCCAGGATCTGGCCGTCCAGCGCCTCGCGGTAGCTGAGCACCGAGCCGATGTCCTCCGGCGCGTAGCGCTGGCCGACGCTGGAGTAGATGCCGACCTGCTTGAAGAGATTCGCCATGCCGAAGGTGCGCGCCTCGTCGGCCACGATGGGCACCACGCGCGGGCCGAGCGCCTTGTCCTTGAGCAGGCCGCCGAGCAGGCGCACGAAGGCCATCGTCGTGCTCATCTCCTTGCCGGCGGCCTCGGTGGCGAACTTCGCGTAGCTGGCCGGCGGCGGCACGGGCACCACGTCGCAGGCCGTCTCGCGCCGCGGCAGCGCGCCGCCCAGCGCGGCGCGGCGCTCGCGCAGGTAGCGCATCTCGGGGCTGTCCTCGGCCGGCCTGTAGAAGGCCAGCGAGGTCGCCTGCGCGTCGGTGAGCGGCAGGTTGAAGCGGTTGCGGAACTCGATCAGGTCGTCGCCCTCCAGCTTCTTCTGCGAGTGCGTGGTCATGCGGCCCTGCCCGGCCGCGCCCATGCCGTAGCCCTTCTTGGTGTGGGCGAGGATCACGGTCGGCCGGCCGCGGTGCGCCGCGGCGGCGGCGTAGGCGGCGTGGATCTTCACCAGGTCGTGCCCGCCGCGCTTGAGGCGGTCGATCTGCTCGTCGGTCATGCCCTGGGCGAGGCGCTGCAGTTCGGGGTCCTGGCCGAAGAAATGGTCGCGGTTGAAGCGGCCGTCCTTGGCGGCGAAGGTCTGCATCTGGCCGTCCACCGTGTCGGCGAAGGCGCGCAGCAGGGCGCCCTGCGCGTCGCGGGCGAACAGGCCGTCCCAGTCGCTGCCCCAGACCAGCTTGACGACGTTCCAGCCGGCGCCGGCGAAGAGTTTCTCCAGCTCGTCGATGATGCGGCCGTTGCCGCGCACCGGGCCGTCGAGGCGCTGCAGGTTGCAGTTGACCACCCACACCAGGTTGTCGAGCTTCTCGCGCGCGGCGAGCGTGAGGGCGCTCATCGACTCGGGCTCGTCCATCTCGCCGTCGCCGAACACGCCCCACACCTTGCGGCCTTCGCAATTCAGCAGGCCGCGGTGCGTGAGATAGCGCATGAAGCGCGCGTGGTAGATGCTGCTGATCGGGCCGATGCCCATGGAGCCGGTCGGGAACTGCCAGAAGTCCGGCATCAGCCACGGGTGCGGGTAGCTGGACAGGCCGCGCGCGCCGTGCGCCGGCGCGGTGATCTCCTGGCGGTAGTGGGCCAGGTCGGTTTCGGTGAGGCGCCCTTCGAGGAAAGCGCGGGCATACACACCGGGCGAACTGTGCGGCTGGAAGAACACGAGGTCGCCCAGATGTTGCCCCCCACGCTCCCCCACTTCGTGTGGGTCGCTGCCCCCCCGAGGGGGGCGCTCGCCGCTTGGGGCGGCCCGGCGCGGCTCGGCCGCGCGCGCATGGAAGAAATGGTTGAAGCCGACCTCGAACAGGTCCGCCGCACTGGCGTAGCTGGCGATGTGGCCGCCGAGTTCGCCATACGCCTGGTTGGCGCGCACCACCATCGCCAGCGCGTTCCAGCGCATCAGCGAGGCCAGGCGCTCCTCGATCGCCAGGTCGCCCGGGAAGACCGGCTGCTGGTCCACGCCGATGGTGTTGGCGTACGGCGTGGCCAGCTCGGGCTGCCAGCCGATGCGCCCGGCGCGGGCCAGGCGGGCCAACTCGTCCAGCATCCAGCGCGCGCGCTGCGGGCCCTGCGCCTCGACCAGCGCCAGGAAGGCCTCCCGCCATTCGGCCGTCTCGGCCGGGTCGGGGTCGGCGGGCAGGGCATCGTGGGACAGCAGGGCGTTCATCTGGTCGGCGGGAAGCGGGGCATTCATGCCCCGCACTCTAGGCCGGTGGCCGCGGAATGGGGTATCGAAATGCGCGGCACCGCCCTGCTGCGGCGGCATAAACTGCCGCATTGACATCATTCGACGGCATATCATGGAACTGGACGCCATCGACCTGCGCATCCTCGACGAGCTGCAGCGCGACGGCGCGCTGACCAACGTGGCGCTGGCGCGCCGGGTGCACCTCTCGCCCTCGCCCTGCCTGGCGCGGGTGAAGGCGCTGGAGGCCGCGGGCGTGATCGCGCGCTACGTGGCGCTGTGCAGCGCGCCGGCGCTCGGGCTGGGGCTGAACGTGTTCATCTCGATCAGCCTGCGGGCGCAGTCGAAGGAAGCGCTCGCGGCGTTCGAGCACCGCATCGCCGAGCACGAGGAGGTGATGGAGTGCTACCTGATGACCGGCGACAGCGACTACCTGATCCGCGTCGCCGTGGCCGACATGGCGGCGCTGGAGAAGTTCATCCTCGAGCAGCTCACGCCGATCCCCGGCATCGAGAAGATCCGCTCCAGCTTCGCGCTCAAGCAGGTGCGCTACAAGACGGCGCTGCCGCTGCCGCGCTGAGCACGGCGGCACCGGCCGGACGCCCGCGCTGTTCCAGCCATTGCAGCAGGCCGTCCAGCGCCGGGCACAGCTGCTGCCCCCAGGGGGTGAGCCGGTAATCCACCACCGGCGGGCGCTCGGCCTGCACGGTGCGCTCGATCAGGCCGTCCTCCTCCAGCTGGCGCAGCTGCTGGGCCAGCATCTTCTGCGAGATGCCGGCGATGCTGCGCTGCAGGTCGGAGAAGCGCCGCACCTGCCCGCCGAACAGGTGGAACAGGATCAGCAGCTTCCAGCGCCCCCGCAGCAGCCGATGGCAGACCTCCACGTCGATGGCCGCCGCCAGGGGCGTGTAGGCCTTGCGGCGCGGGGCCGCCGCAGCGCTTACCTTCTGGTGCGTACTTCCCATCGGCCGAGCGTAATCCGAGCATGCGGGCATCACAACGACGCGACCCGATCCCATGCCTGCCGTGCCCATGCCCGACGCCCTGACCCGCTATCTCGCCTGGCGCGCCCTGGACGACGCGGCCGGCGCCGCGGCCTGCTTCCACCCCGGGGCCCGGGTGCACGACGAGGGGCGCGTGCACCAGGGCCTGCCGGCCATCCAGGCCTGGAAGGCGGACGCCGAGGCCCGCACGGCCTATCGCCTCGTGCCCCTCGGCCTGGCGCGCGAGGGCGGCGTGTACCGGCTGCTGGCCCACGTGACAGGCACCTTTCCGGGCGGGCAGGCGGACCTGATGCACGAGTTCGAGGTCACGGAAGGACGCATCGCCTCGCTGCGCATCCGGCTGCCGGTGGCGCTCGAAGGGCGCCGGGCGCTGGTCACGGGCGGCACGCGGGGCATCGGCGCCGCCGTGGCCGCGCGGCTGCGCGAGGCCGGCGCCACGGTGATGGTGGCGGCGCGCAGCGCGCCCGCCGGCATCGACGGCGACGCCTTCGTGGCGGCGGATCTGGGCCGCGCCGACGGCTGCGCCGACGTGGCCCGCGCCGTCGAATCGCGCCTGGGCGGCATGGACATCCTGGTGCACGTCGCCGGCGGCTCGGCGGCCCCGGCCGGCGGCTTCGCGGCGCTGGACGACGCGCAGTGGCACGACGCGCTGGACCTCAACCTCCTGGCCGCCGTGCGGCTGGACCGCGCGCTGCTGCCCGGCATGCTGGCGCGCGGCGTGGGCGTGGTGGTCCACGTGACGTCGATCCAGCGGATGCTGCCGCTGCCCGAGTCGACCACCGCCTATGCCGCGGCGAAGGCCGCCCTGTCCACCTACAGCAAGAGCCTGTCGAAGGAGGCGGGGCCGCGGGGCGTGCGCGTGGTGCGCGTGGCGCCCGGCTGGGTGGAGACCGAGGCCGCCACCGCGCTGCTCGAGCGCCTGGCCGGCGAGCAGGGCGGCGACATCGAGTCGGCCCGCCAGGGGCTGATGCGCTCGCTCGGCGGCATCCCCCTCGGCCGGCCGGCGCGGCCGCGGGAGGTGGCGGAACTGGTCGCCTTCCTCGCATCGCCGCAGGCGGCCGGCATCACCGGCACCGAGTACGTGATCGACGGCGGCACAGTGCCGGTGGCATGAACGCGGCAGGCCGGCGGACGGGCGCCGCGTGCGGATCTCAGCCGTTGCGGAAGATGTAGCTGTAGGCGCTCAGGGCCGGTGCGCCGCCCAGATGCGCGTACAGCACGCGCGATCCGGCAGGGAATTCGCCGCGGCGCACTTTCTCGATCATGCCCTGCATGGATTTGCCTTCGTACACGGGGTCGGTCAGCATGCCCTCGGTGCGCGCGCACAGGCGGATGGCCTCGAGCGTGCCCTCGCTGGGCAGCCCGTACTCGGGGCCGCCGAAGCGGGTGTCGAGCACGATGTCCTCGTCGGTGATGTCGCGCCCCAGCTCCACCAGCCCGGCCGTGTGCCTGGCGATGCGCAGGATCTGGTCGAAGGTCTGCTGCGGCTTGGCCGAGGCGTCGATGCCGATCACGCGGTCGGCCCGGCCGTCGGCCGCGAAGCCGACCACCATGCCGGCCTGCGTGCTGCCGGTGACGGAGCAGACCACGATGTAGTCGAAGCGGAAGCCCAGTTCCTTCTCCTGCTGCCGCACCTCTTCGGCGAAGCCGACGAAGCCCAGGCCACCCTTCGGGTGCTCCGAGCAGCCGGCCGGGATCGGGAAGGGCCGGCCGCCGGCGCTGCGCACGCTCTCCATGGCCTCTTCCCAGCTCCTGCGGATGCCGATGTCGAAGCCCGCCGCATCGAGCCGCACGTCCGCGCCCAGGATGCGCGACAGCTCGATGTTGCCCACGCGGTCGTACACGGCGTCGGCGTAGTTGACCCAGTTCTCCTGCACCAGCACGCACTTCATGCCCAGGTGCGCGGCCACGGCGGCCACCTGGCGCGTCTGGTTCGACTGCACGCCGCCGATGGACACCAGCGTGTCGTAGCCGCCCTCGATGGCATCGGGGATCAGGTACTCGAGCTTGCGGGTCTTGTTGCCGCCGAAGGCCAGGCCGCTGTTGCAGTCCTCCCGCTTGGCATAGAGCTGGACGTCGCCGCCCAGGTGGGCGGACAGGCGCCGCAGCGGGTGGATCGGCGTGGGGCCGAAGGTGAGCGCATGGCGGGGAAACTTGCGGAGGTTCATGGCGGCGATCTCGCGTGGCGGCAGGCCGGGATGGCCTTGCCCTGGGCGAAATCGTAGGAAGGAGCGCGGTTCACAGGGTTGCAAACTTGGGCTCCATGGCGAAACTGAAGCCCCTCTTTCGGGCGGCATTCAATCAACCGAACCCATGAAATCCGGCAACCGCGCAACAAAATTGCAAGCCCCGACGGAGCTCGACCGCACGGACCGCGCCATCCTGCGCCAACTGCAGCGCGATGCCTCGATCTCGAACGTCGCGCTGGCGGCGAAGGTGCACCTCAGCCCGCCGGCCTGCCTGCGGCGGGTGGAGCGCCTGAAGGCGCAGGGCCTGGTGCGCGGCATCGTCGCGCTGCTGGAGCCGCGCGCGCTGGGCTGCGGCACGCTGGTGATGATCGGCGTGGTGCTCGACCGCTCCACGCCCGAGTCCTTCGCGGCCTTCGAGAAGGCGGCCCAGAAGGTCTCCGGCTGCCTCGAATGCCACGTGGTGACGGGCGAGTTCGACTACTTCATGCTGCTGCGCACGCGCGACGCCGAGAGCTACAACCGGCTGCACGCCGAGCAGCTGCTGTACCTGCCGGGGGTGCGGCAGGTGCGCACCTTCATGGTGTTGAAGCAGGTGCTGTCGAGCACGCAGCTGCCCATCTGACGCAATGGGCGCCGATGCCCCGGCGGATGGGCCGGGGCAGCGGCGCCGCCGTTCACAGCCCGATCAGGCCGCCGTCGTCCTTGGTGATGACCAGCGTGGCCGAGCGCGGGCGCGCGGTGCCACCCTCGGGCCAGTGGCTGCCGAACTTCGACGGGTCGCCGATGTCCGCCACCGGCGTGGTCTCGCCCGGGTGCTGGATGTTGACGAACAGCGCGCGGCCGTCGCCGGACTCGGCGATGCCGGTCAGCTCGCAGTCGGCCGGGCCGACCAGGAAGCGCCGCAGCCCCGCGTCGCCCGGTGCCTGGCCGACGAAGGTGTCCTGCTGCGCCGTGGTGGCACCGTCCACGTTGGTGATGGTGCGCGGACCGCCGTCGCCGACGCTGCCGGGCAGCGCGGCCAGCAGCATGCAGTTGGTCACGTCGGTGTAGGCGCCGTCGTCGGTCTCCAGCCACAGCAGGCCGGGGCTGGCGTGGCTGAACCACATGCCGTCGGGGCTGGAGAAGTCGTTGTCGTCGGACAGCTGCGAGACGTTGACGTCCGCCGGCGCGGTGGCGCGGGCGCCGAAGAGGTACACGTCCCAGGCGAAGGTGGTGGCCGCCGGGTCGCCGCCGTCGTCCGCGAAGCGGATGATGTGGCCGTTGGGGTTGCCCTTCTGCGCCGTCTGCGCGCTGCCCTTCGGGTCGTTGTAGAAGCGCGGGTTCGCCGCGTCGGTGGCGGTGATGGGGCGCGACGAGGCATTGGTGTTCGTCAGCGTGAGGTACACGTCGCCGTTCTTCGGGTTGACCGCCGTCCACTCGGGGCGGTCCATCTTGGTGGCGCCGGCCGCGTCGGCCGCCAGGCGTGCGTTGACGACCACGTCGGCCGCGTCGGCGAAGGCGTAGGCGGCGTTGCTGCCGGTGATGCCGTTGACGCCCAGCGCCAGCTCCAACCACACGCCGGTGCCGTCGGCGTCGAAGCGCGCGACGTAGAGCCTGCCCTCGTCCATGTACTTGTCGCCGGCCGCGGTGCCCTTGCCGATGTCGGCCGGGTCCCAGGCCTTGGCCGACACGAACTTGTAGAGGTACTCGCCCCGCGAGTCGTCGCCCATGTACCAGACCAGCGGCTTGCCTTCGGCGACCGGGCCGAGGCAGGCGCCTTCGTGGCCGAAGCGGCCCAGCGCGGTGCGCTTCTTCGGCGTGCTGGCCGGGTCGAACGGGTCGATCTCGACCACCCAGCCGTAGGTGTTGTGGCCGTTGCGGTAGTCGTCCGTGGCGGCGGCGCCCAGGGCCTGCGTGTTCCAGCGGCCGTAGAGGCCGTCGGCGGTGTCGGGCGTGACGGTGGCCCACAGCTCGCGCCCGTTGCCGGCCACGCCGTAGCGCGCGAAGGAGGCGGTCTCCTTCGCGGTGCGGCCGGTGTCGTCGGCGGCGATGCGGCGGAAGTAGCCGGCCCAGTTCTCCTCGCAGGTGAGGTAGGTGCCCCAGGGCGTGGTGCCGTTGGCGCAGTTGTTGACGGTGCCGCGGGTCTTGCTGCCGTCGGGCGAGAACTTCGTCTTCAGCGCGTCGGACTTCGCCGCCGGGCCGGAGAATTCCATCTCGGTCAGCGTGTGGACGCGGCGGTTGAAGGCGGAGTCCTGCTTGTAGCTCCACGCGCCGGCGCCGTCCTTGCCGACCTCGATCACGCTCACGCCGTGCAGGTAGAACTCGCGCTGCACCTCGCCGGCCACGGTGCGCACCTGCGCCGCGCCGCTGCCGCTGGTGGTCTGGCCGGCCGGGTGCAGGAACAGCGGCGTGATGGCCTCGTGGTTCATCACCAGCAGGCCGCGGTCGGCGGCCGTGGGGTTCCACGCGCCGCCGGCCAGGCCGAAGAAGGTCATGCCGTCGTGGTGGTCGCCGGCGCGGCGGTCATAGGTGGCGGGGTCGTCGCTGCCGTCGTTGGCGTAGGCCGGCACGCCGGCGGCGATGGGGTCGCCCAGGCGGTACAGCACGGTGGCGGTGTAGCCGGCGGGCACGCTCACCACGTCGGCCAGGCTCTTGGCGACGGGGTTGAACTTCAGCTCCAGCGGGGCCGCCGGTGCCGGGGCGGGGGCCGGCGAAGGTGCGGGCGCCGGCGCGGGGCTGGGGGCCGGCGCGGGCAGGATCGGGAAGCCACCGCCACCGCCGCCTCCGCCGCAGGCGGCCAACAGCGCGCTGCCGCCGCCGGCCAGGCCGAAGCCCAGCATGCGGCGCCGGCTCAGGCGCGCGGCGATCAGGTCGGCCAGCGGCGGGCTGGCGGGGTTGTCGGTGGGGTTGTGGCCGATGTCATCGGGGTCGATGGCGGGGGTGCCGAGGCTTCGTGGGGCCGTCATGGTTTTTGCCTTCCGTCAGGGCTGGTCAGAACAGCCCGGGACGGTAGGCAGCCCGCATGACACGGGCACGAAACACGAATGTCAGTTGCGTGACACCGCGGTGCCCGACGGGTCCAGCCCGCGCGGCCACAGCGCCCACAGCCGCAGCGGCTGCTTCATGCGCGCGGCGAAGCGGCCCGCCTCGGCGCCGGTGCCGGCGAAGAAGTCGGCCCGCACCGCGCCGACGATGGCACTGCCGGTGTCCTGCGCGACCACCAGGCGCTGCAGCTGCGCGGTGGGCCCGGCCGACCACAGCCACAGCGGCGTGCCATAGGGGATGGCGTCGCGGTCCACCGCCACCGAGCGGCCGGCCGTCAGCGGCACGCCCTGGGCGCCGCGCGGGCCGAAGGCGGCGTCCACCTCGCCCAGCGGCTCCTCGCGGAAGAAGGTGTAGCGCGGGTTGCTCCACAGCATCTGCGGCACGCGCTGCGGGTTCTGGACGGCCCAGGCCTTCACGTCCTCGGGCCAGCGGCCGATGGGCGAGACGCCCTGCCCCGCCAGCCACGCCTGCACGCTGCGATAGGGCTGCTCGTTGGTGCCGGCGAAGGCCAGCCGCACGATGCGCTGGCGGCCGTCGGGCTCGGTGATGCGCAGGCGCCCCGAACCCTGGATGTGCAGCATCAGCGCGTCGACCGGGTCGGCCAGCCAGGCGATCTCGCGCCCGCGCAGGGCGGCCTGGGCCTGCGGGTCGGTGTCGATCTGCTGGCGCGTGTACCAGGCGCGGCCGCGCCCGGCGCCCGGCGGCAGGCCGTACAGGGGCACGGCGTGCGTCGCGCTCGGCTGGCGCGTGGCGTCGAAGACGGGCTCGTAGTAGCTGGTGAGCAGGCCTTCGCTCTGCCCGCCCGGCGCCTCGACACGATAGGGCTGCAGCCGCTCCATGAGGAAGGCGCGCTGCTCCTCGGGGCTGGCGATGGCCAGCCGGCGCACCTCGCCGCACAGCGGCGCGAAGGCGGCGTTGGGCCGCTGGCAGTTGGCCAGCAACGCGACCCAGCCCTCGCTGGTGGTGTCCTCGTGGAAGCCGGGCAGCTCGGCCCAGGCCACCGGCACCCAGCGCGTCTTCGGATGGGTCAGCGGGCCGGTGAGCGGCGGCAGCGGGGCGGGGGCGGTGTCGATGGGACGCGGCTCGGGCACACGCGGCGGCTTCGAGGGCCCCAGGGCGCAGCCGGCCAGCATTGCTACGATCGCCAGCGCCGGCGCCAGGCGCGCCGCAAATGCAGATCTCATGCTCCTGATTTTGCTCGAAGCCCTCGCGGCCCTGGCCGTGCTCGTCCTCATCGTCTGGTGGACCATGTTCCACGGCCGCCGGCGCGGCGAGCTGCCGGGGCGCGAGGACGACGAGACGCCGCGCTGAACCTGTCGGACGCCGGCGCATGGCGGCGTGGGCAGCCGCCGCGAGCCCGCTGCGCCGGCCCGCCGCGCCGCGCCCCGTGTGCTACGGTGCTTTGTCACGTTTGCGCCGGAACTCACAGTTCGATACCGGCGCCGCCGCGCACCGGCGTCTGCGCGCGCCGACACTGCGCCGGCAGCATCCCGCAAGCAACAAGGAGCACACCACCATGCATCACAAGATCGTTCTGAGCACCGCCGCCCTCGCCGTCGCGCTGACCGGCTGCGCGGGCATGTCCGACACGCAACGCAACGTGGGCATCGGCGCGGGCGCCGGCGCGCTGGGCGGCGCCGCCATCGGCGCGGCCACCGGCAACAGCCGCAGCGCGGCGGCCGGCGCGGCCATCGGCGCCGGCGTGGGCGCGCTGGGCGGCTACCTGTGGTCGCAGCGCATGGAGGCGCAGAAGCGCCAGATGGAACAGGCCACGCAGGGCACGGGCATCGCGGTCTCGCAGACGGCCAACAACGAACTGAAGCTGGCGATCCCCAGCGATGCGGGCTTCGACACCGGCCGCGCCAACATCAGGCCGCAGTTGGCCGGGGTGCTCGACCAGTTCGCCGGTGGCCTGCGCAACAACCCGGCGGCCGAGGTGCGCATCATCGGCCACACCGACAACACCGGCTCCGACGCGATCAACAACCCGCTGTCGGTGGACCGCGCCGCCAGCACGCGCGACTACCTGGTGTCGCGCGGCGTGAATGCGGCGATCTTCCGCATCGAGGGCCGCGGCTCGCACGAGCCGGTGGCCGACAACCGCACCGACGCCGGCCGCGCGCAGAACCGGCGCGTCGAGATCTACGTGGGCGAGCGCGCGCCGCAGGGCTGAGCGAACGCCCGCCCCACGGGACGGGCCATCACCACGGAGCCATGCAAGAATGCCGGCCCTGCGGGTGCGTGATGCGCCTGCAGGGCCGGCCCGCTTGGTCCCTGCGCCGCACCGCCGGGCGCGGCCGCCATCCATTGCCATCAGAAGCTCAAGGGAGAAACACGCACCATGTCGATGAAATCATCCGCCGCGGCCGCCGCCATCGCCGCCAGCCTGGCGCTGCTCGCCGGCTGCGCCAGCCAGGAGCCCGCCCCGGCACCTGCGCCGGCCCCCGCACCGGCGCCCGACGCCAACGCCTGGACCGCACGCCTGGCCGCGCTCCAGGCCAGCCTGGAAGCATCTACCCGCGGCACCGGCGTGACCATCGGGCAGACTGCCGACAACCAGCTCCACCTGGTGCTGCCGGGTGACCGCTCCTTCGACGTGGGCCGCGCCACCCTGCGCCGCGAGCTGGCCTCGGTCCTCGACCGGATCGCCGAGGGCCTGCAGAACGCGACGCGCGCCAGCATCCTGATCGTCGGCCACACCGACGCCACCGGCGGCGAGAGCGCCAACGAGAAGCTGTCGCTGGCCCGCGCCGACAACGCGCGCAGTCACCTGGTGGCGCGCGGCCTGCCCGGCGCCATCGTGCGCACCGAAGGGCGCGGCGAGCGCGAGCCGGTGGCCGACAACGGCACCGCCGCCGGGCGCACGCAGAACCGGCGCGTCGAGATCTTCGTCAGCGAGAAGAACTGATCCTGCGGGGACGGCGCATCTTCACGCCGCGCCGTCCACCCCGCGCAGGAGGTTCGCCAGTTCCACCGCGGAGCGCACCTCCATCTTGTCGAACACGCGCGCGCGGTGCACCTCGACCGTGCGCACGCTGATCGACAGCTGCTCGGCGATGAGCTTGTTGGGCAGCCCCTCCACCACGCGGCGCATCACCTCGCGCTCGCGCTCGGTCAGCTCCTGCACGCGCCGCTGGATGCACTGGCGCGCGCGCCGCGCGTCGATGGCCTCTTGCGAGGCGGCCAGCGCGTGCTCGATGCGGTCCACCAGCGCGTTGTCCGAGAAGGGCTTCTCGCAGAAGTCGAAGGCGCCGCGCTTGACGGCGTCCACCGCGGTCGGCACGTCGGCGTGGCCGGTCAGGAAGATCACCGGCATCTCGGCCAGCAACTGCCGCTCGGCCAGCCGGTCGAACAGCACCAGCCCGCTGATGCCGGGCATGCGCACGTCCAGCAGCAGGCAGCGCGGCTGGTCGATGGCGGGGGCGTCGGCCAGGCGCTGCTCGAAGGCCTCGGCGCTGGCGTAGTGCTCGCTGTCCAGGCGGCGCGAGCGCAGCAGCCAGGCCAGCGCCTCGCGCACGCTGGCGTCGTCGTCGACGATGAAGATCCGGGCATCGATGGGGGGTTGCATGCGTGAAAAGCTCCGTGGCGGCGCGCGGGTTCAGCCGGGCGCCGCGGCCGTTTCGGCGGGCGGCAATGCGGGCGCGGCACCGGCCACCGGCAGCGTGAAGCGGAAGACGGTGCCGCACGGCGCGCTCGGCTCGTGCACCAGCTCGCCGCCGTGCTGCTCCACGACCGTGCGGCACAGGCTCAGGCCCAGGCCCATGCCGTCGGGCCGGGTGGTGAAGAAGGGGGTGAACAGCCGCGCCGCGGTGGCTTCGTCGATGCCGCTGCCGCGGTCGGTGACGCTGAAGGCCAGCCAGCGCCGCGCCGCGGCGCCGGCGCTGACGGGGCCGCCGACGCGCGCCGCGGCCAGGCACAGCACGCGCTGGCCCGGCGGCGCGCCGTCCATGGCCTGCATGCCGTTGCGCGCGAGGTTGAGGATCACCTGCTCCACCAGCGTCGGGTCGCACTGCACGGCGGGCAGGTCGGCGGGCACGTCCAGCTCGATGCGCACGCCGAGCTTGCGCGCCTGCAGGCCCACCAGCGGCAGCACCGCGTCGAACAGCAGGCGCGGCGCGACGGCCTCGCGCGTGCGGTCGCGGCGGCGCACGAAATCGTGCACGCTGCGGATCACCTGGCCGGCGCGGTCGGCCTGCTCGGCGATGCGGCGCACGGCCATGGCGATGTCCTCGCGCTCGGGCGCGGGCACCGGCGCGGCGGCCGGATCGGCCAGCAGGTTCAGCGAGCCGGTGGCATAGCTGGCGATGGCCGCCAGCGGCTGCGTCAGCTCGTGGCTGAGCAGCGAGGCCATCTCGCCCACGGCGGCCAGCCGGGCGCTGGCCTGCAGGCGCTCCTGGCTGGCGCGCGAGATCTCCTCGATGCGGCGCTGCTCGCTGATGTCGATGAAAGCGCTCATCCAGCCGGTCTGCACGCGCTGCGCGTTGACCAGCGGGGCCTCGAAGATCAGCACCGGGAAGCGCGTGCCGTCCTTGCGCTGGAAGACGGACTCGAAGCCCTCGCGCGCGAAGTCGCCGCTGGCCTGGCGCTGGCGCTGGCGCTGCCAGTACTCGTGCGCCAGCTCGGACGGCCAGTAGGGCACGTCGCGCGAGGCGCCCAGCAGTTCCTCGGGCGCGAAGCCCACCATCTCGCAGAAGGCCGGGTTGACGTAGGTGATGCGGCCCTGCAGGTCGCGCGCGCGCAGGCCGGTCATGACCGAGTCCTCCATCGCCTTGCGGAAGGCCAGGGCGTCGGAGAGTTCGGCCTCGGCCTGCTCGCGCCGGCGCGTGTCGCGCGCCAGCAGCACCAGCACCGACACCAGCGCGATGGACATGGCGGTGACCAGACCGGTCAGCACGTTGGGGAACAGGTCGGGCGCGGTGCGCCAGCCGTCCACGCGCAGCACCAGCGCGTTGCCCGGCAGGTCCAGCAGCTGCTGCGCGGTGAACACGCGGTTGCCCACGCGACGCGCCGTGCCCAGGCTCACCAGGCGGGTGCCGTCGGTCTCGGCCAGCGAGACCTCCTGGCCGCGCATGAGGGCCGGGCCGAGCATCTCGCCGAGCATGCCGCGCAGGCCGTAGGCGGCCACCAGGTAGCCGCCCGATTCGAGCGGCAGGCACAGGTCCATCACCTCCAGGCCGCCGGCCGTGCCCGGTGGCTGCACGAACGGCACGTAGTGGCTGGGCGCATAGGCGGCGCTGCGCTGGCGGCGCGCGGCGGTGCAGGCCATCACCAGGTCGGGCGAGGCCTCGACGCGCTCGGCAGGGTCGAAGACCTCGGGGCGGTAGGGCGTGTCGACGGCGTGCAGCAGGCCGAACCGGGCGTCGCGCCACTCGATGCGCAGCCACTCGCGGTGCCCGCGCAGCAGCTCGGCGGCGACGGCGCCCCATTGCGCGGGGTCCTGGGGGGCGGCCTGCAGCGTCTGCAGGCTTTGCACGTTGCGCGCCAGGCCGGCGCGCAGGTCGGCCACGGCGTCGGCGGTGTCGCGGTCCAGGCGCGCCTGCACCTGCTCCACCTCGTGCCGGCCGGCCAGCCACACCACGGTGACCAGCAGCCCCAGCACCAGCACGGCCAGCAGCACCCACAGGAACCAGCGCCGCCACAGCGAGCGCAGCGCCCGCCAGGTGCGCCGCCACGACACCGGCGGCGCGGCGGCGAGGTCGAGGGCGGCCTGCGGCGGTTTGCTCACGGCGCTGTCACAGGACGCGGTGGTCCAGGGCCGGCAGTTGCGTGCGGCACTGCGCCAGGCGGCCGATGTCGAGGTCGGCAAGGACGACGCCCTCGCCTTCGGCGCGTTGCGCGACCACCTGGCCCCAGGGGTCGGCCACCAGCGTCTGGCCCCAGGTGCGGCGGCCGTTCTCGTGCGTGCCGCCCTGCGCGGGCGCGGCGACCCAGCACAGGTTCTCGACGGCGCGGGCGCGCAGCAGCAGCTCCCAGTGCGCGCTGCCGGTGGTGTGGGTGAAGGCGGCGGGCACCAGCAGCAGTTCGGCGCCCTGCCCGGCCAGCGTGCGGTACAGCTCGGGGAAGCGCAGGTCGTAGCACACGCTCATGCCGACGCGCCAGCGGTGGCCGTCGCGCGAGGGCAGCTCGAAGACGACCGGCCGCGCGCCGGGCGCGATGACGCGCGCCTCGTCGTAGCGCTCGCGGCCGTTGTCGAAGCAGAAGAGGTGGATCTTGTCGTAGCGCGCGGCGCACTCGCCCTGCGGCGAGAAGGCCAGGCTGGTGTTGAAGACGTGCTGCGCATCGCCCTCCACCCGCATCGGCAGCGTGCCGCCGACGATCCACAGGCCCAGCTCGCGCGCCGCGTCGGCCAGGAAGCGCTGCACCGGGCCCTCGCCGGGCGTCTCGGCCAGCGGCAGCTTGTCGCCGTCGCGGTGGCCCATCAGGCAGAAGTACTCGGGCAGCACGGCCAGCTCGGCGCCGCCGGCGGCGGCCTCGGCCAGCAGGGCGCGCGCGCGGGCCAGGTTGGCCTCGCGCGAGACGCCGGACACCATCTGCACGGCAGCGATCTTCATGGCGGGGTCTCCTTCGTGGCGGGCGCGCCGCCGCCCGGCGGCAGCGGCAGCAGCTTGGGCAGTTCGGACAGCTCGGGCAGGTGCGGCAGCGCCGGCAGTTTCGGCAATTCGGGCAGGTGGCGCCGCTCCAGCTTGTTCACCTTGGGGTCGGCCCAGGTGCCGTCGATGTGGAACTCCTGCGTGGCGGCCACGGCCAGCGGGCGGCTGAGCACCATCTGCGCCAGGAAGGCGCCCAGGCCGACGGCCGGGTTGATGGCGGTGGCCACCAGCGCGGCGGTGCCGGCGTTGATCTCGGGCACGACGACCACGCGCAGGTCCTGCGTCTCGCGCACGATGTCGGCCTGCCCGTCCATCAGCACCGCGGCGTTGACGCCCTTCATCTGCAGGTTGTTGGTGGAGGCGGTGCCGCTGGCGATGCGCGCGTCGCCGCGGATGAAGTCGAAGGCGAAGCCGGCGCTGAACACGTCGCGGAAGTCCAGCGTCAGCCGCCGCGGCAGCGCCTGCAGGCTGAGCACGCCCAGCAGCTTGGCGATGCCGGGGTCGGCCTTGAGGAACTGGCCGGAGGCCACGTCCAGGTGCACCTGGCCGCCCAGGCTGGGGTAGTCGATGGAGAAGGGCGAGCCGCGCCACTGCACCTGGCCGCTCATCTGCCCGCGCCCGCGCGCGAGCACGCCGCGCATGCCGAAGCGCTCCAGCAGCGCGCCGGCGTCCTGGATGTCGAGCTGGAAGTCCATCGCCGTGCGGCGCACCGCGCCCGGCCCGGCGCCGGCGGGGGCCGCCCAGCTGCCCTTGGCGTTGAACACGCCCTCGGGCGTGGACAGCACCAGCTTGTTCAGCCGCCACTCGCGCTCGCGGCCGCCGCGGTTGACGGCGTCGATCTCGGCACGGCCCAGGCGCTTGCCCAGCAGCTCGAAGTCGTCGACCACCACGTCCAGCGCCGGCAGGTCGTCGGGCTGCTCGTCCAGCAGCGTCTCGACCTCGCGCGCCTCGCTCGGGGCGATCTTCAGCCGGGCCAGCCGCGCGTACAGGCGCCCGGCGGACTGGCTGCCGTACTCGGCATAGCCGCTGAGCTCACGCGCGTCGATGTTGGCGCGCCAGAGCTCGCCCTCGCGCGAGCCGCCGAGCACCACGTCGTGCAGGGTGCGGCCGGCCACGCGGAAGGTGCCGGCGCGGATGGCCACCAGGTCGGGCATCCAGGCGGTGGCGGCAGGCGCCGAGGCCTGCGCCGCCGGCGTCTGCGCGTCGAGCGCACCGGCGCCGTCGGACAGCAGGCGCCGCCATTCGTCGACGTCGAGCCGGTCGAGCACCACGTTGGCCAGCAGGCCCGCATGGGGCAGCGCGCCCGCCTCGACCGCCTCGGCGCCGATGTGGACGGCGCCGCGCGTCAGGCGCGGCGCGGCGCCCGCGGTGTCGCGCAGCAGCCGGGCCGAGGCGACGCCGCCCAGCGTGGCCTCCAGTTGCTCGCCGGCGGCGGCGCCCTCGGCACCCGGGCGCAGCGCGGTCTGCGCCACGCGCAGCGGCAGCGCCGCCTCGGCGCTCTTGCCCAGTGGCGCAGGCAGGTCCAGCGCCAGGCCGCGCAGGTCGCTGGCGACGCTGAACTCCGGCGTGCCGCGGCGCTGCCGGACGCTGACGCTGTAGTCGGTGGCGCCCTCGGCTCGGCGCGCCAGCGGCGCCAGCCAGGCCACCTCGCGCGCCTCGCGCAGGCCCTCGGCCGTCAGGCGGCCGCTGGCGCGCAGGTCCAGCTCGTCGCCGCTGCCGTCCCAGCGGCCCTGGCCCTCCACGCGCACTTCGCCGCCGGCCAGGCGGGCCTGCAGGCCGCCCAGGCTGAAGCCGCGCTCGGTGAAGTCCAGCGCGCCCTGCGCCTGGGTGAAGGCGGGCGTGCGCGGCGCCAGCTGCAGCGTGTTGCCGGCCAGCGCGACGCGGGCCTGCACCTTGGCCTGGTCCATCGCCTGGATGGGCAGCTCCAGCTTCAGCCGGTAGTCGCCGCCGCCCTCGGCGTGCAGGCCGGCGAGGAAGTCGCGCGCGCCGCCGGCCAGCGGCGCGCCCAGGCGCAGCACGTCGCCCAGCGGGCCGCGCGCCTGCGCATCGACCGACAGCACCGCGTGCTCCAGGTCCGGGATGCGCGCCTCGCCGCGCAGCAGCTCGACCGCCGGCGCCGCGGCCAGCCGCGCCCGGGCGTTGGCCACCTGCATGCCGGCGCGGTCGAAGACCAGGTCGCCCGACAGGCTGCCCAGCGCCGGCCAGGCCGGGGGCTGGCCGTTCTGCTCGTGCGGCACGTAGGCGTACTGCACGTCCTGCACCTTGGCAGCGATGCGGAACTCGCCCTTGGCCGGGTCCTTGAAGGGCATGTCCCACAGGTCGCCGCGCAGGCGGAAGTCGGCCTCGCTGGCGCGGCCCTTCCTCACCGCGTCGCGCACGTAGTGGCGCACCTCCTGCGGGATGTCCAGCGGCAGGTAGCGGTGCACGCGCGTGCCGTCGGCGCGGTCGAGCCGGCCCTGCAGGTCCAGCACGCCGGGGAAGCGCGAGCGGCTGCCCGAGGCCGCCGGGTCGCTGGTGTGCCAGGCCAGGCGCGCGCTGCCCTCGGCGTCGGCGTTGGCGAAGCGCAGGTCGGGCAGGCTGAGCTGGATGCGCTCGCCCTCGCGCTGCCACTGCAGCGTGCCGCTCATCTGGTCCAGCGGCAGCAGCGGGTCTTCGAACACGCCCGGCAGCTCCAGCGCGCCGGAGGCCATGGCGAGCGTGGCGCGGCCGCCGGCCTGGGTCATGTCGAAGCTGGCGTCCAGCCCGCGGATGCCGGGCACACCCACCGGCGCGCGCGCCTGCGCGATGCGGGTGGCGGGCGTGGTGGCCTCGACGCTGGAGGCCAGGCTCAGGCCCGTCACGCGCCCCTTGGCCTGGTACGTCGCAGGCGCGTCCAGCGGGCCCTGCCAGGCGGCATCGATGTTCTCCACCAGCCCGCGCGGCGCGCGGCGGGCGATGACGCCGCGGATCCCGTCGCCCAGCGGCAGGCGGTTGGCGATCAGCGCCAGCGCGCCCAGGTCGATGCGGTCGGCGCGCAGCGCGCCGCTCTCGGGCGTGCGGCCCTGGGCCGCCGTGCGGCGGAACCACACGTTGCCGCCCGGCCAGCGCACGCCGTCGCCGGTGGCGAACTGCAGGTCGCGGGTGGAGAACTCGAACAGCCCGGGCGTGTTGCGCGCCGTCAGCCGGCCGGTGAGCTGGCGCAGCACCAGCGGCTCCAGCTTGTCGCCCAGCACGGCGTCGACGCGCGCCAGCGCGAGGTCGGCCGCGCCGCCGGCGGGCTGGCCGTCCTCCACGTCGATCCAGGCGCGCAGCGCGCCGCTGCCCTCGCGGATGCGCGCGTCGAGCGTGACGTAGCGGCCCAGCCGCGTGACGTCGATGCGCGGCAGCTCGGCGTAGAACTCGCCGTCCCAGCGCCGCCAGTCGCCGCTGCGCAGCGACAGCAGCGGCTGGCGGAACACGCCCATCAGCGTGAAACGCTCGCCCCAGCCGGCCGGCGGCGTGGCGTCCAGCCGCAGGCGGTGGCTGCGCGCGCCGTTGCGCGCGACGAAGCGCACGTCGGTCAGCAGCAGGGGCGGCGCGGCGCGCAGCTCGTCGGTCCACTGCACGGTGCCGCCCTCGACCACCAGCTCGCGCTGCGCGAAGAACCAGTCGGCCGCGCGCTCGCCGCCGGCGCTGCCGTCGTCGGCCGACAGGTCGAGCCCGGCCACGTGCAGCCGGCCCTGCGCGTCGCGCCGCACCTGCGCCTCGGGGCGCTCGATGTAGAGCTGCTCGAAGCTCAGGTGCCACAGCGAGCGCGGCGACACGCCCGCCACCACGCGCGCCAGCCGCAGCGCGTCGTGCTGCTGCGCGTCCTGCAGCGCCACGTCGCGCAGCTCGATGGTGGGGAACAGGCCCTCGGTGCGGGCCTCGATGGCGCCGATGCGCACCGGTACCCCGATGGCCCGCGTGGCCTGTGCTTCCAATGCGCCGCGCCACTCGCCGATTCGCGGCACAATCCAGCCGTGTAGGACGACCACGCACAGCAGCAGCCCCAGCCATGCCGCGATCAGCAACCACAGCAGTCCGCGTGCGATCCGGGCGGTCGTCCTGAGCAGTCGTGAAGGGGAAGGCGTCGTGACGTTCATCGAGGCTCGCGCTGGGTCGGAAATTATGACCGGCGCCCCATCCGCCGGTTCCTCGCCGGCCTCTGCAGCGCCGCCCGCCTCCGCCCACTCGCGCTTCGTGCAGCGCCTGCGCCGCCGCTATGCGGCCGAATTGCCGCTGCTGCCGCCCGGCGCCCCGCTGCGCCCCCACATGGAAGCCGCCTACGCCGCCCTGCGCGGGCGCGGCGACGCGGCGGGCGACGCGCTGCGCATCGTGCGCCAGCTCGTCATGGAGCGCCTGGTGGTGCTCGACTGCGACGCCGGCTGCGAGCTGGCCGACGTGACGCGCGCCGTGACGCAACTGGCCGAGTTCGCGCTGGACACCGCGGTGGCCGAGGCCTTCGCCGAGCTGGACGCGCTGCACGGCGCGCCCGCCGCGCCCGGACCCGATGCCGGCCGCGCGCAGCTCTGGGTCGTCGGCATGGGCAAGCTGGGCGCGCGCGAGCTCAACGTCTCCAGCGACATCGACCTGATCTACCTGTACGACCACGACGGCGAGACCGCCGGCCTGCCCGACGGGCGCGGGCGCCTCTCCAACCAGGAGTACTTCGCCCGCGCGGTCAAGCGCGTCTACGCGCTGGTCGGCGACACCACCGAGCACGGCTTCGTCTTCCGCGTCGACCTGGCGCTGCGACCCAACGGCAACTCCGGCCCCAGCGTGGTCTCGCTCGACGCGCTGGAGGAATACCTGCAGGTGCAGGGCCGCGAGTGGGAGCGCTTCGCCTGGCTCAAGAGCCGCGTGGTCGCCCCCACCGCCTGCGTGGCCGACGGCTCGGCCCAGGCGCTGCGCGGCGTGGTGCTGCCCTTCGTGTTCCGCAAGTACCTCGACTACGCGGTGTTCGACGCCCTGCGCGACCTGCACCGCCAGATCCGCGAGCAGGCGGCGCGCCGCAGCGCCGGCCGGCCCGAGCGGGCCAACGACGTCAAGCTCTCGCGCGGCGGCATCCGCGAGATCGAGTTCACCGTGCAGTTGCTGCAGGTGGTGCGCGGCGGCCAGTTCCCCGAGCTGCGCACCCGCCCAACCCTCGACGCGCTGCAGCGCCTGGCCCGCGCCGGCCTGATGCCGCAGCCCGCGGCCGACGCGCTGGCCGCGGCCTACGTCTTCCTGCGCCGGGTCGAGCACCGCATCCAGTACCTGGACGACCAGCAGACCCACATGCTGCCGGTGGCCGACGAGGACCTGGCCTGGATCGCCACGACCATGGGCTTTGCCGGCACCTGCGCCTTCCTCACCGAGCTGGACGCGCACCGCGAGTTCGTGGCGCAGGAGTTCGACCGCCTGCTCGGCGGCGACAAGCCGTGCAACGGCAACTGCCGGAGCAAGGGCGCGCGCGCCCCCGCGCCCACCGACCTGGGCGAGCTGCTGGCCGACCTGCCGCCGCCCCTGGCCGAACGCATCCGCGCCTGGTGCGACAACCCGCGCGTGCAGGCCCTGCGCGACGACGCCCGCGCCCGCCTGTACCAGCTGGTGCGCCGCACCGGCCAGTGGCTGCGCGCACCCGACGGCGAAGACGAGGCGGCGGACGCCGCACCCGCGCGCATCGATGCCGCCCTGCGCTGGGCCGACTGGATGGAGCCGCTGCTGCGGCGCGACAGCTACCTGGCGCTGCTGGTCGAGCGGCCCGGCGTGCACGAGCGCCTGCTGCGCCTGCTCGGCGCGGCCCGCTGGCCGGCGCGCTACCTGATGCAGCACCCCGGCGTGATCGACGAGCTGGCCGGCGCCGAGCTGCTGGCCGGCCGCTTCGTCGCCGAGGACTTCGAGGCCGAGCTGGAGGCGCGGCGCTCCTCGCTGCGCAGCACCGGCGAGGCCGACGAGGAGGCCCTGCTGAGCCTGCTGCGCCGCGCGCACCACGCCGAGGTGTTCCGCACCCTGGCGCGCGACGTGGACGGGCGCCTCACCGTCGAGCAGGTGGCCGACGACCTGAGCGCCCTGGCCGACACGGTGCTGCGCGTCACCGCCCGCTGGTGCTGGGCCCTGCTGCGGGGCCGCCACCGCGAGACGCCGCGCATGGCCGTCATCGGCTACGGCAAGCTCGGCGGCAAGGAGCTGGGCTACGGCAGCGACCTGGACATCGTCTTCGTGCACGACGACGACGACGAAATGGCCGGCGACGTGTACGCCGCCTTCGTGCGCAAGCTCATCAACTGGCTCACGGTGAAGACGGCCGAGGGCGACCTGTACGAGATCGACACCGCGCTGCGGCCCAACGGCAACTCGGGCCTGCTGAGCACCACCTTCGAGGCCTACGAGAAGTACCAGCTCGGCCGCGGCAGCAACACCGCGTGGACCTGGGAGCACCAGGCCATGACGCGCGCGCGCTTCGTGCTCGGCGATGACCTGGCCCCCACGCTCCCTGCTACGCATGGTTCGCTGCCCCCCGAGGGGGCGCTCGCCGCCTTGGGGCGGCCCGGCGGCGGCGAGGTGGCCCCCACGCTCCCCGCTTCGCGTGGTTCGCTTCCCCCCGAGGGGGCGCGTTCCGCCTTGGGGCGCCCCGGCGGCGGAACGTCGCTGGCCGAGCGCTTCGACGCCGTGCGCGAGGCCGTCATCACCGCCCCGCGCGACGTGGCCGCGCTGCGCGCCGAGATCGTCGCCATGCGCGAGAAGGTGCGCGCCGCGCACCCGGTCAAGCCCGGCCGCTTCGACGTCAAGCACAGCCCCGGCGGCATGGTGGACGCGGAGTTCGCGGTGCAGTTCCTGGTGCTGTCGGCCGCGCGCGAGCACCGCGAGCTGATCCCCAACGTCGGCAACATCGCGCTGCTGCTGCGCGCCGAGGAGGCCGGCCTGCTGCCGCCGGGCGTGGGCCGCGACGCGGCCGCCGCCTACCGCGAGCTGCGCCGCGTGCAGCACCGCGCGCGGCTGAACGAGGAGCCGACGCAGGTGCCGGCCGAGGCGCTGGCGAAGGAACAGCAGGCCATGCGGGCACTGTGGGAGGCCGTCTTTGGCTGAGCCGGCGCGTAGCGGCGAAGCCGGCGCGCTGCGCGCCTGGGGCCTGGGCGCGGCGGTGGCCGCCGCCCTGCTGGCCGGCTGCGCCAGCGGCCCGGGCGGCGGGCGCATCGGCCGCGACGGCGCGCCCTCCTCCCCGCCGCCGGACCTGGCGAGCGTGCCCGACGCCGAGCCGCGCGTGGAGCCCGTCCGCGCCAGCGGCGGCACCAGCAAGCCCTACAGCGTGCGCGGGCGCAGCTACGTGCCGATCACCGACGACCGCCCCTTCCGCGAGCGCGGCCTGGCCTCCTGGTACGGCACCGGCTTCCACGCCCGCTCCACCGCCAGCGGCGAGCCCTACGACATGTACGCCATGACGGCCGCGCACAAGACGCTGCCGCTGCCCAGCTACGTGCGCGTGCGCAACCCGGCCAACGGCCGCGAGGCGATCGTGCGGGTGAACGACCGCGGCCCCTTCCACGACGGCCGCATCATCGACCTGAGCTACACCGCCGCGCTCAAGCTCGACCTGCTGCGCGGCGTGGCGCCGGTGGAGATCGAGCGCCTCACCAACGAGGACATCCGCACCGGCGCCTGGCGGCGCGACGGCGGCACGCAGTTCGCCTCGGCCGCACCGGCGCCCTCGCCTGTCCCGGCCGCCCCGCCTGCCGCCGAGCCCGTGCAGGCCGTCGCCGTGCCGCCGGCCTGGGTGGCGCCGGTGGCGGCCACACGCACCGACCGATCGCAGGCCCTCGTGCTCGCCCAGGCGCCGGCGGAGCCTGCCCCGCCCGGCACGGCCAGCGACAGCACCGCGCCGCCGCCGCGCTTCGGCAGCATGCAGGTGGACGAGCTGCCGCCGATGACGCCGGCGCCCGCCGCCACACCGCCGGCCGCGCCTCCATCCGTGCCGTCCGCACCGGCGCCGCAGGATGCGGCAGCCACCGCCGGCTTCTGGGTGCAACTCGGCGCCTTCCGCGAGCGCGAGGGCGCCGAGGGCCTGCAGACGCAGGCCGGCCGCACGCTGCCGGCGCTGGCGCCGCAGTTGCGCGTGTTCAGCGAAAGCGGCACGCACCGGCTGCAGGCCGGGCCCTACCCCAGCCGCGAGGCAGCCGCCGCCGCGCAGGCGCAGTTGCGCGACGGCCTGCGCCTGTCGCCCATCGTGGTCGAACGGCGGTAGGCCGGCCCCTTTCCTCGCCCCTACGGGAACCGCTGCGCCGCATAGGGCGCCGGGTCCACCAGCGGCGCCTCGCCGCCGATCAGCTCGGCCAGCAGCCGCCCGCTGACCGGCCCGAGCGTGAAGCCCTGGTGCGCGTGGCCGAAGTTGAACCACAGGCCGCGGTGGCGCGGCGCCGGGCCGATCACCGGCTTCATGTCGGCCGTGCAGGGCCGCGCACCCAGCCAGGGCTGCGGCTCCACCGGATCGCCCAGGTCGAGCAGCTCGCGCGCATGCGCCTCGGCGCGGCCGAGCTGCCAGGGCGTGGCCGGCGCGTCGCGCCGCGCGAACTCGGCGCCGGTGGTGATGCGCACGCCGCGCCGCATGGGGGCGATGACCAGGCCGCGCGCCACGTCGTACAGCGGCAGCCGCGGCCCCGGGGCGCCCGCGTGGTGGCGGTGGTAGCCGCGCTTGACGAACAGCGGCAGCCGGTAGCCCAGCGGGCGTAGCAGCAGGTCGGCCCACGGGCCGAGCGCGATGACGGCGTGCTCGGCATCGAGCAGGCCGTCGTCGGTGCGCACCTGCCAGCCGGTGGCGGTGGGCCGCAGGGTCGCCGCATCGCCGCGCACCAGCGTGCCGCCCAGGCGCCGGAACTGCGCCGCGTAGCGCGCCACCAGCTCGCCCGGGTCGCTCACGCTCCAGGGGTCGAGCCAATGGACCGCGCCGGCCAGGCGGCGGCGCAGCGCGGGCTCGGCGGCGGCCAGCGCGTCGCCGTCCAGCGCGGCGTGGCGCAGCCCGTGGCTGCGCGCCAGCGCTTCGGCCTCGGCCAGCGCCGTGTCCAGGCCGGCGGCGTCGCGGAAGACGTGCAGGTAGCCCTCGCGGCGCACCAGGTCCTCGGCGCCGGCGGCGGCGATCAAGGGCGCGTGCTCGCTGGTGGCGTGCTCGATCAGGCGCGCATGGGCCTGCGCGATCGCCGGGTAGTGCGCGGCGCCCGAGTGGCGCCAGTAGCGCGCCAGCCCGCCGGCCACGCGCGGCAACGCGCGCAAGTGGTAGTTGACGTCCGACCCGCGCTTGAGCGCCACGCCCAGCAGCCGCGCGATGCTGCGCGGAAAGGCGTAGGGCTCGACGGCCTCGCGCTGGATGATGCCGGCGTTGCCGTAGGAGGTCTCGCGCCCGGGCTCGCGGCGGTCGACCAGCGCCACCGCGTGGCCGCGCATCGCCAGGTGCAGTGCGGTGCAGGTGCCGACCATGCCGGCGCCGAGGACGATAACGGGGGAGGTCATGGCCATGCTCCTTTGCGCCCGGTGCGCGCGGGCCGTTGTGGCGGCGCCTCGCGCAGGCGCGGCTGCATGAAGTCGATGAAGGCGCGCAGCTTGCGCGGCATCTGCGCGCGGCTGGGGTGGTAGAGGTAGAAGCCGGGGAAGCTGGCCCACCAGCGCTCCAGCACGGGCACCAGCGTACCGGCTTCGAAGTCGGGACGCACCTCGCCCTCGAAGGCGCAGCCGATGCCGGCGCCGGCGCGCACGGCGGCGACCAGCACGCCGTTGTCGTTGGCCACCAGCGGGCCCTGCACCGCCACCTCGAACACGCGGCCGGCCTGCACGAATTCCCAGCGGTACAGGCCGCCCGCCGTGAGGCGGATGTTGACGCAGGCGTGGTCCTTCAGCTCCTGCGGCGTGCGCGGCGGCCGCCGGCCCTGCAGGTAGCGCGGCGAGGCGAAGCACACCATCCGCTGCGCGCCGCCCAGCGGCACGGCCACCACGTCCTGCGCCAGGCTCTCGCCCAGGCGGATGCCGGCGTCGAAGCCGCCGGCCACCAGGTCGAGCAGGCGGTTGTCGCAGTGCAGGTCGAGCGTGATGCCGGGGTAGGCGGCCGTGAAGTCAGCCAGGTGCGGCAGCAGCAGCACGCGCGCCGCCACGCTGGAGAGGTTCAGCCGCAGCACGCCGGCCGGCGCGTCGCGCCGCTCGTCCAGCCCGTCCACCGCCTGCGCCAGCTGCGCCAGGCCGGGCGCGGCGGCGTCGAGGAACTGGCGGCCGAGTTCGGTGAGGCCGACGCGGCGCGTGCTGCGGTCCAGCAGGCGCACGCCCAGGCGCCCTTCCAGCGTGCGCACGGTCTGCGAGAGCGCCGAGGGCGACACGCCCATCTGCGCCGCCGCCTTGGTGAAGCTGGCGTGCCGCGCCACCTGCGCGAAGGCGGCGATGGCGGGGAGCAGCTCGGGCGACATGCGGTCCATTATGAAGCGGTGCTTCAAGACGCATGCGGCCCAACCGGCTTTTTCCCGAGGAATCGGCGGTCTACCTTCGGGCCCGTCGACTTCTTCTTTTCCTGGAAAGGGACCGCACCATGCAACTGACCGACTACCTGACCCTGGGCGCGAGCGGCCTGCGCGTGAGCCCGCTGGCGCTGGGCACGATGACCTTCGGCACCGACTGGGGCTGGGGCGCCGACGAGGCCGAGGCGCGCAGCATCTTCGACCTGTACGTCGAGCGCGGCGGCAACTTCGTCGACACCGCCAACTTCTACACCGGCGGCAGCAGCGAGGCGCTGCTGGGCCGCTTCGCCGCCGGCCGGCGCGACCGGCTGGTGCTGGCGACCAAGTACTCGCTGAACCTGCACCCCGGCGACCCCAACGGCGGCGGCAACCACCGCAAGAGCCTGGTGCGCGCGGTGGACGAAAGCCTGAAGCGCCTGGGCACCGACTACATCGACCTCTTGTACCTGCATATCTGGGACGGCACCACGCCGGTGGAGGAGGTGATGCGCGGCTTCGACGACCTGGTGCGCGCGGGCAAGCTGCTGTATGCCGGCATCTCCGACACGCCGGCCTGGCAGGTGGCGCGCATGCAGACGCTGGCCGCGCTGCGCGGCTGGACGCCGCTGGTGGCGCTGCAGGTCGAATACAGCCTGGTGCAGCGCACGGTCGAGCGCGACCTGGTGCCGATGGCCGAGGCACTGGGCCTGGGCGTGACGGCGTGGTCGCCGCTGGGCATGGGCGTGCTCGCGGGCAAGTACGACCGCGCTTCGCTGGCGCAGGGCGATGCGCAGTCGCTCACCGTGCGCGGCACGCGCCAGCAGGTGGCGCTGACGCACGACATGCTCAGCGAGCGCAACCTGGACATCGCCGAGGAGGTGAAGGCCATCGCGCAGGCGCTGGGCCGCTCGCCGGCGCAGGTGGCGCTGGCCTGGTTGCTGCAGCGACCGGGGCGCGGCGCGATCCCGATCGTCGGCGCGCGCACGCTGGCGCAGTTCGAGGACAACCTGGGCGCGCTGGCGCTGCGGCTGGGCGAGGCGGAACTGCGCCGGCTGGATGAGGCGAGCGCCGTGCCGCTGGGCTTCCCGCACGACTTCATCCGGCTGCCGGTGCCGCGCAACAACATCTTCGGCGGCACGCGCGTACGCAGCGGCGCCCAGGCCTGAGAGAGCCCCCGGAGGGACGCGGGGCTCGGCGCGGCCCTGCGGCGGCCACGGGGAAAGAATGCGCCCATGAGCACCCGCATCCCTTCCCGACCGAACACCGCCGTCCTGTCATCCGCCGCGGTCGCACGCGCTTCGGCGCGGCGCCGGCTGGCGCTCTCCGCCCTCGTGGGCGGCCTGCTGTGCGGCGCCGCCTGGCTCGCCGCCCCGCGCGCCCAGGCGGCCGAGCCCGCGGCCCTCGCGGCGGTCGTCGCGCGCGCCACGGTGCCGCTGGCCGAGGCCATCGACGGCGTGGAGAAGAACGCGCCCGGCCGCGTGACCCAGGCCGAGCTGGAGGACGACCGCACCGACGCGCAGGGCGCCCCGCTGTACGAGATGGAACTGGCCACGCCGCAGGCCCAGCGCGAGGACCTGCTGGCCAGCGCCGCCACGGGGCAGATCGTGGGCCGCAAGGCCGACGGCCCGCTCAAGGCCAAGGACGCCGAGCGGCTGAAGGCCGCGACGCTGCCGCTGTCGCAGTCGGTGCGCACGGCGCTCGGCCGCCAGCCCGGCCACGCGGTCCAGGCCGAGCTGGACAGCCACTTCGGCACCGTCGTCCACGAGGTCGACATCCTCACGGCGCAGGGCACGCTGGTGCAGGTGAAGGTGCACGCCGGCAACGGGCAGATCGTCAGCGTGCGCGGCAAGTAGCGCGCGGCAGGCGGGCTCAGGCCGCGGCAGCGAGCGTGCCGGCCAGGTGCCCGCGCGTGAACGCCTCCTCGAAGATCGAGTAGCCCGACCAGTCGGCATGCGCGAACAGGAGGCGGCCGGCCCGGTGCGGCAGGCCGCCGATGCGCGCCAGCAGCCCGGGCGAGGGCACGGCCATCGCATGACCGTAACGGGTGACCTCGATGCGCGTAGCCAGGCGCGGCAGGTCCGGGTGCGGCACGGCGAGCTCGGCCAGCAGCTCGTCGCGCCAGGCGGTCCAGGGCGCATCGAGCAACCGCCGGCGGCCTTCGGCCACGTCCGCGCCGTCGAAGGCGCTGGGCCCCAGCGGCCGGTACCAGCTCAGGACGGTGGCGCGCGGCGTCGGGTCCAGTGCCTGGTGGTTGGCGTCCACGTAGCCCAGGCCGCGCGCGCCGTACACCACGTTGTCCCAGCTCGGCGCGGCGCCGGGGCGGTCCTGCAGCGGCGCGCGCAGGTGGACGTTGGCGACCAGCCAGGGCGCGTGCTGCACCCGGGCGGCGGCCTCGCGCAGGAAGGACGGCGCGCCTTCAACGATGCGCGCGGCAACGAAGACGGGCAGGGCGACGACGGCCTGCGCGGCCTGCCAGCGCACGAGGCGCTGCGCGCGCGCGTCCCACGCATCGACCTCGACGCCGCCGCGCATCTCGGCGATGCGCACGGCCACCTGGCCGGCATGCAGCCGTTCGCCCAGCGGCGCGGCCAGGCGGCGGGTGAGCCAGCCGTTGCCTTCGGGCCAGGTGAGCACGGCGTCGCGCTCGCCGTCGTCGTCCTCGCCCGGTGCATGGAAGCCGTGGCGGCTGGCGAAGTAGTGGATGCCGGCCCAGGCCGAGACGTGCGCGAGGCCGGCGCCGTAGTCGTCGCGGCAGCAGTAGTCGAGGTACCAGCGCAGGTGCGGATCGGACAGGCCCTCGCGGTCCAGCCAGGCGGCGAAGGGCAGGGCGTCGAGCTCGAGCAGCAGGGGCGCCAGCGGCGCGCGCAGCGTCGGGATGGCGAAGTGCGCGGCGCGGCGCAGTGCGTCCACGCGGCGCGCGAAGCGGCGGTACTGCGCGAGCGTGGCCTCGTCCACGCCGTGCAGGGGCAGCAGGCCGTCCTGCCATTCGCCGCGGAAGAACAGGCGCTCCTGCGGGCTGTGGCACAGGTGGCGCTCGTCGTATTCCCAGCGGCCGGCCACGCGCCGGCGCAGGCCCAGTTCCTCCAGCAGGTCCTGCACCTCGCGCGCGTCGTCGCCCGGCGTGGGCAGGTAGTGCGCGCCGAGCGGGCAGGCGATGCCGCCGACGCGCCCGCCGCGCGCGTTGCCGCCGGCCTCGTCCTCCAGTTCGAGCAGCACGACGTCGTCCACGCCGGCCAGGCGCAGCGCCCGCGCCGCCGCCAGCCCCGCCACGCCGCCGCCGGCGATGACGACGCGCGTGCGGCGCGTCTCGGCCGGCGGCGCATCGCGCCAGCGGCCGTCGCGCAGCGCATGGCCGCGCGTGACGTCGATGCCGGTGAAGCCGCCCTCGATGTCGGGCGGCGCGTCGCAGCCGGCCAGCGCAAGGGCGCCCGCGCCGGCACCGAGGAAGTCGCGGCGGCGCATCAGTGGCCCACGACCTTGCCCCATTCCTGCTCGTAGGTCGTCACCAGCACCTGGTTCGACAGGCGGTTGACCTCGGCCGGCACGCGGTCCATGTCGCGGGGGAAGTCGAACAGCAGCGGCAGCGTCTGCGCCGAGAGGAAGCGCAGGCCCGGCGGCAGGGCCTCGGGCAGCCGCCAGGGCCGGCGGCTGGCGATGACGAAGCCCCATTCGCCGAAGCTGGGCACGTGCGCGTGATAGGGCGTGGCGGTGAGGCCCACCGACTCCACCGTCTGCACCACCGTCCAGAAGCTCCTGCGCGCCACCAGCGGCGAGGTGGTCTGGATGACGGCATAGCCGCTGGCCGCGAGGCGCTTGTCGAGCAGCGCGTAGAAGCTGTTGGTGAAGAGCTTGCCGATGGCGAAGTTGGTGGGGTCGGGGAAGTCGACGACGATCACGTCAAAGAGATCGTCGGCCCCCACGCTCCCCGCTTCGCGTGGTTCGCTGCCCCCCGAGGGGGCGCTCGCGCCTTGGGGCGGCCCGGCGGCGCTCGAGCCCCCCTGCTGCAGCCACTTGAAGGCGTCGGTGTTGACGACCTTCACCTTGGGCGAGGCGAGCGAATGGCCGTTCAGCGCGGCCAGCGTCTCGTGCTCGGTGAAAAGCCGCGTCATGTTCGGGTCCAGCTCGACCAGCGTGATCTGCTCCACCGACGGGTACCTGAGCACCTCGCGCACCGCCATGCCGTCGCCGCCGCCGAGCACCGCCACCTTCTTCGGCGCGCCCTGCGCCGCCATCACCGGATGTACCAGCGCTTCGTGGTAGCGGTACTCGTCGCGTTCGGCGAACTGCAGGTTGCCGTTGAGGAACAGCCGGTGCCCGGCGCTGCCGCGGGTGACGACGATGCGCTGGTAGGGCGAGCTGGCGGCGAAGACGATGCGGTCCTGGTAGAAGCGGTCTTCCGCCAGCGTGGTGATGCGCTCGGAGAACACGAAGGCGGCGCCCAGCGCGGCCAGCGTGAGGCCGCAGGCCAGCGCGTGCGCCGGCAGCCGCCGCAGCTCGTGCCGGAACAGCCACAGGGCCCACACGCCCACCGCCGCGTTCATCAGCCCGAACAGCAGGCCGGTGCGGATCATGCCCAGCTGCGGCACCAGCACCAGCGGGAAGGCCACCGACACCGCCAGCGCGCCGAGATAGTCGAAGGTGAGCACCTGCGAGACCAGGTCCTTGAGCTGGATGTCGCGCCGCAGGATGCGCATGACCAGCGGGATCTCCAGCCCCACCAGCGTGCCCACCATCATCACCATGCCGTACAGCAGCAGCCGGAAGGCGTCGGGCACGTAGGCGTTGGCGATGAACAGCAGCGCCGGCAGGAAGCCGCCGGCCAGCGCCACCAGCAGCTCGATGCGCAGGAAGTGCGCCGGCAACTGCCGCTCGAACCAGCGCGACAGCCACGAGCCCACGCCCATGGCGAACAGGTAGGTGCCGATGATGGTGCTGAACTGCAGCACCGAGTCGCCCAGCAGGTAGGAGCTGAGCGCCGCCGCCGCCAGCTCGTACACCAGCCCGCAGGCGGCGACGACGAAGACGCTGGCCAGCAGGGCGACGGCGACGGGGGAGGGTGCCGCGGCCATCGCAGGGGTTCTCATGCCAGCACAGCGTCCAGTTGTTGGACGAGCGTCTTGCCGCCCTGTTCCATCGTCAGCCAGCCGAACACGGCGCGCCCGCCGCTGGCGCGCGCCCATAGTTCGCCCACCTGGCGCTTCTCGATCTCGTAGGGGTCATTCAGCAGATGCGCACCCTTGAACTCCAGCAGCGCCACGTGCCCGTCTAGCAGTTCGGCCACGAAGTCGGCATAGAAGCGCCCACGCGAAGTGGGCAGGCCGAAGCCGCAAGGCGCGGTGTCGAGGTTGCGCACCCAATGGCGCACCCGCGGGTGGCGATCGATGAGCTGCGCGCACTGGAACTCCTGCCCGCCGTCCTTCAGGTCGGCCAGCACCGGGAAGTAGTGCTTGCCGAAGCGATAGCGCCCGCCGTAGCGCGAGGCCGCGGGCGCCGGGTAGCGGCCGGGCTCGAACACATGTGGGTGTGCCCAATCGGGCTCCACCAGCCAGGCCGTGCCGTCACCCTGCCCCAGCACCTGCTGCCGGAAGGCACGCCCGGCGGCGGCGTCGCGCAGATCGGCCACGTGCGATTCGATGGCCTGGGCTAGCCGGAAGCGGTTCTGCGCCAACAGCACCAGGGGCACGCCGCAGGCATGCAACTGGTGATTCACCACCGCGGCCAGGTAGGCGCGGCGCTGTGGCTGCGTCAGATCGCCCAGCGCCTTGAACAGCGACTGATCCAGCCAGCCCACCAGTGTCTGCACGTCGATGCTGCTGCCGCCGTAATCCATCGCCATCTGCTCGCTGCCTGCGGCGCGCAGCGTCACCCGCGCGCCGTCCATGCCGATCTCGAACACATCCGATTCCTGCGCGGCGTGAAAGCCCGGCAACTGCACTGCCTGCGGGCCGAACATGTCCAATTCCACCGTTTCCAGCACGGCCTCGCGCTCCAGCGGCCACAGCGGCGCCTGCGCGTCGAGCCGGTAGCCCAGCGTGGGCAGCGGCGCGAAAGGCAAACCGCGCGAGGCCGGCGCGGCCTGCGCCGCGACCAGCGCGTTGTGCTGGGCCACCTGTGCGCGCAGCTGCTCCTGTTTCCTCGCGCCGCGAAGCTGCTTCAGCATCAGCGCCTCGGTGGCTTCGGCGATGTGGCCCGTCACCACCACCTGGGTCACGCCAGCCAAGGTCTGCATCTGCACGCCGGGCAGGGCCAGCAGTTCGGGCGTGCCGGCGACGGCGGCGAAATGAGTCGTGATCGACGCTTGCGGGGCGGGGGCGGGCGGTTGTTCCTGTTCCGAGCCATCGCCCCACAGCGGCAGGCTGGACGGCGGCGCGATCATGCTCGCCACGTCCAGCGCCTCGAAGCCCATGTGCTGGATCAAGCGGTCGGCCAGCGCATGGGCCGCCTGCGAGAACTCCGCCGCGCAGACGTGGGCATAGGCCCGGTTCAACGCCTCGCTCCCGCGCCGCACCGCATAGGGCATGCGCAGCACCCGGCCCAGCAGCTGCTCCACCGCCGTCGCGCTGGTGAGCCTCTGCAGGCTGCACAGCACATAGGCGAAAGGGCAGTCCCAGCCCTCGCGCAGCGCCTGGACCGTGACCACATAGCGCACCGGACAATCGCGCGCCGCCAGGTCGATGTCTTCCAGCCCGCGTGTGGCGCCGGTGGCCACCACCACCTGGCTGGCGGGCAGTTTCAGTTCATCGACGAGGTAGTCGCGCAGCTTCTCGGGCGGCATCTCCTCGCCCGCGTTCTGCGCCTGAAAGAGCACGATCGGCCGCACGTAGCCGCGGCCCGCCGCTTCATCCTTGAGCGCCTCGGCCTCCAGCTTGCGCTGCGTCTGCACCGCGCCGAACACGGCGGCCGGCCAGCCCTCGGGGTGCTCGGCCAGCACGATCGGAAGCTTGATCATGTCTTCGGCCGCCAGCTCCTGCGCACTCACGTGGTAGAGCACGTTGGTGCTGGCTGCGATCGGCGTGGCCGTCAGCTCCAGGATGAACGAGGGGTTCAGGCGCTGCAGGGCGGTGAAGCTCTTGTCCGTCTTGGCGTTGTGCGCCTCGTCCACGATCAGCAACGGTTGCTGCAGCGCCAGCCAGTTCGCCAGGCTCCAGCGCGGCTGGCCCGCAAAGCCGGCCAGCACGCCGGTAGCGTCACCCGCCACGTCTTCTTCCGTGACCAGCGCGTCGGGCAGTTCGTGCAGCGCCGCCAACGCCCGCGCCGGCACTGCGCGGAAATGCGACTCGAAGCTTTCCGAGAAGCTGTACACGTTGCGCTGCCCCGCGTCCTCGATGCGAAAACTCTGGATGGTCGCCACCACCACCACGGCCTGGCGCCCCCAGTCGGGCGGCGCAATCTGCGCCACCTCTTCCAGCGTGCACACGCGCAGCCCTTCGCCATAGGCGTCGGCCAGCGCCGCACGGTACGGGTGGCCGGGCGTGCGCAGCGCCTTGAGCGTCTGCACGCGGATCGCATCGCTAGGCACCAGCCACACCGCCACCGGTGCGTCCACGGCCGCCCAGCCGCGCGCCAGCAACGGCACCGCGTGCGCGGCCATCACCGTCTTGCCACCGCCCGTGGGGATGCGCAGGCATACGCAGGGCACCGCGCCGAAAGCGTTGGCGCGGTAGGGCTGGTCCGTCAACTCGCCGAAGGTCGGCGCCGCCCCCTTGACCTGCGCCGCGCGGGCGAAGGCGCCCAAGGCATCGAGGGCGGCTTGCTGGTAGGACTTGAGGGTCAGGGGGATCATGGATTGGGTGGAATTGGCGCAAGCATTGGGCTCAGAGACTCATTTTCCCAATGTAACTTATTGATTTATAAGGATTTTTCCAGGGGAATTGGGAGGGGAACTCACTTTGATTGGGTGTTGTTTGGTGTGGTTTGGCGTTGTTTCATGTTCTTGGACTCTCCGCCCGGCGCCAAGGCCCACAGCGCCGCCCTGGTTGGGCCTCCGATGTTCCGGATGCGCCCTTCCTTGGACATTTCCTTGAGCAACACCCTCACGTATTCCTTGCGCTTCGCCAGTTCCGGGATCCAAAGTTGCAGCTTGGGCAGCAAGAGTTCGTCCACCTTGGATCGCGGCTGCGGTCTCAAGGCGAGCAGTTTGCACAAAGCGGCTTTGTAATCCTCTGCTTCAGGGCGGCGCTGATTCAGATACGCCACCTCCTGTCCCGTGGCCACTGCCAACCGGGCCGAGATGCGCAGCCTGGGAGTGCGCCCCTCGATCAAGCCCTTGGCACGCAAGCGCTGCAACTGGCTGGACGGCGGCTGCCGGCCTTTCTGAATCTGATCGAGCATCACCGCCTCGGCCAAGCTGAGTTCGGTGTGGGCCATCAACACGTCGACATACGCCTTGTCCAGAATGCGGCCATGGAGCGTGACACCAACCGAGGCCGGTTGTGCGCGAATGTCGTAGTCCGGCAGCGGAAAGTAGCGCTCCTTTTGCTTGCGGAACATGCCCTTGACTCCGCGGTTCATCGTCTCCATCAGGTCCAGTTCCACCATGGCATTGGCCAAGCAGGCATTGCGATAGCGCTGTTCCGGTTGCTGCGCATCCAACACCTTGTCCAATGATCCGGGCAGGAACTCTCCGTAGTTGAAGAAACGCAGCGTATAGGGGCCTTCTGTCACAAGAATGCGTCCGCCTTGGGCATAGTCCTGGTGGGCTACGCAGTTGTGCAATGCCTCGCGCAGCACCCAATCGTCATAGTTGGGCAAGTTGAGCGGCGCTACTTCACGCGGCGGCAGCACGTTGATCTCGATGATGCGGACACGGGCGATCAGTGCATCAATGGCTGGAAGCAGCGGCAAATCGAAATGCTGGTGGGTCACATGGTCACCGTGGTGATCAACCAATTGCCAACTGATGCGAGGGGTCGGCCCGCCCAGTCTGGAGACTGCCCCTGGCTGCCCCAGCAGCACCAGCGCTGCTCGCGTCAGCCCACCATTGATAGCCAGACGCAGCGCATGTAGAAATTGCACGTCCGACTGTCGCCACATTTCCGCGACCAGGTCGGGCTTGTTCGCATGGCGACGCGCATACAACTCGCGTGCCCGCGCAATGGCTGGTGGAGACAAAAGCGCCCAGTCATCCGCCACGATGGCCGCGGACCAGTCATGCCGAGCAGACTGCGCACGCAGCGTGTCCAGCTTGTGCAAGGCCAGCGCGCCCAGTTTTTCGCCGGTTCGGCCCCAGAAATGGCCATGGCACGCGACCGGCACGCCGCGCGGTGCCATTGGCACACGCCACAACAGCACACGGACCGGTTGTCCATCCTGGCCGGGCACCTGAAACTCGCAAGGAGCATCGAGCACCACTGACGGCGACGTTTGTGCAGCCACTGACTCTTTGACGCGATTGAGTTCTGCCTGCGTCTGTGCGAACGCCGTACCGACAGCCGGACGCATGCCCGTAGCCGGATCGATCTTGTCGTGGATGCCCATGACCAACCAACCCTCGGCGCGACGACACAGATTGGCTTCGTTGGCCAGGGCCGAAACGTACTGCGCCATCTGGTTGAAGTCGAAGGAATTCACGGCACGCTTGAACTCCAGCCACTCGGTTTCGGTGGGCATGCGCCGAAATTCATCCAAAGATTCGGGCGTGACCTGCTCCATCCCCTCACCTCGCCTTCACGTCATACGGAATGTGCTTGAAGGTCACGCGCGCGCGGGCCAGGGTGTCGGGGCCGAGGCGGCAGGCCTCGCCATAGACCACGAGCGGCGCGTCGGGGTGGGCGGTGGCGGCGTGCAGCGTCAGCAGCGCGTCGAGCACGGCGCGCGTGAGCACGTTGCCGCCGGCCGGGCGCTTGTCACCCAGGATGCCATTGAACAGCAGGTAGTAGGCGGTGCGGCTGCGCAGCACCGGGGCTTCAAGCGGAATCGATTTATCGCCATCGTCTGGTAAGACTTGGCCACTATCAAAAACAGAGTGCGTGCCCAGGTAGGGGGTGCTATCGAGGCGCTGCCTCGCGTCGAAGACGGTGCCCGTCTCCTGCTGCCAGATGAAGGCCGCCAGCGTGGCGAAGCGCACCTGCGGGTGGATGCTGCCGCCGGCGTCGAAGATGGCCGCTCCCAGCCGCGCGAAGCGAAATCCGCCGCCGCCTTGCCAGCCCACGGCGGTGCTGATGCCTCCCTGCTCGCCCGCAACGACTTTTTCCAGGCGCGGCAGGCAGTGCGTGACGGCATGCTCGCCCATCTCGATGCCGATCCAGCGCCGGCCCATCTTGTGCGCCACGGCGGCCGTGGTGCCGGAGCCGAGGAAGCTGTCGAGGACAAGGTCGTTGGGATTCGTGGCGATGTGGAGGATGCGCTGGATCAATGCCTCGGGCTTGGGCGTGGAAAACGGCATCTCACCAGGAAAAAGCGCCACCAGTTCGGACTTTGCCTTGCCATTCGTCCCGACTTCCTGATGCAGCCACAGGGTCGATGGCACCAGGCCCGCCTGGACTTCCGACAGGAATTTCTTGACGCGCGGCGCGTTGTTGCCGCCCTCGCCAAACCATATTCGGCCATCCTGCACCATCTCCATGAAGCGCGACTCCGTATAGAGCCAGCAACGCCCCGGAGGGGGATCGATCTTTCGCCCCGATGGCGTGGTGATCGTGAAGAACTGTGCTTCGCGTCGCCCCTTTTCGGCCTTGGCGTGCGCAGGCAGCGAGGCCCAATCGCCACGCGGATCGTTGTCTGGATTGGTGAAGCGCTCCAGCTGTTCCTCCGAGGACGGCAACATGTTTCTGACCGCCTTCCAGCCATCCCGGTTCTTTGCCACCGCGAGCACGTGGTCGTGTACGGTGGAAATGTCGGTCCTGTTTTCGCGCGTGTGCGTTTTCTGCCAAAACACATTCGCCACGAAATTCCCGCGCCCAAACACCTCATCCATCAGCACCTTCAGATAGTGCCCCTCGTTGTCGTCGATAGTCACCCAGATGGAGCCGTCCTCCCGCAACAACTCGCGCAACAGCTGCAGGCGCGGCAGCATCATGGAGAGCCACTGCGCATGCTCCAGGTTGTCGTCGTAGTGCTCGAAGGCGCTTCGGGTGTTGTAAGGCGGGTCGATGAAGACGCACTTGACCTGCCCCCGGTGGAACGGCAGCAGCGCCTTCAAGGCCTCGAGGTTGTCGCCCTGGATCAGCAGGTTGTCTTGCGCTGCTTGCGCGTCGCCGTGGATGGAGACGGCGTCCAGCAGGCGGTAAGGCACCTGCGCGGCGGTGGTGAAAGCGGTGTCGCGATTGAGCCAGTCGAGGGTGGGCATGTCAGACGGTCGAAGGCCCGCAGCGCGGGCATAGGATAAGCCCGCGATTGTGGTGCAGACGCCTCCCGGGCCTGCGCCCGCGGCTCAATGAATCGCCGCGGCGACGATGATGGAAATGCCCAGGCACATGGCGGCCACCACCATGGCCAGCGCCTTGTTCTGCTTCTCGACGATCTCGGCCCACAGGTCGACCGGCGTGAGCTTGTCGATGATGAGGAAGCACACCCAGAACACCACCACGCCGATGACGGCGTACAGCAGCGACCCGAGGATCACCGCCGGCTTGAGCCATTCAAATCCCATCATGAGGACCTCCGGAAAAAGTTGTTGCGCTCACTTGTGGCCTCCGCCGCTGGAGTAGCCGCCGTACGAACCGCCCGAGCTGCGGTAGCCGCTGCCGCCGGACGAACTGGTGCAGGTGGACAGGACGATCATCAGGAAGATGATGACCACCGCGATCACGATGATGGTGCCGCAGCCCAGCCCGGAGGCGGCGCTCACCGGCGAGGCGTCGGCGCGCCGGAACAGGTCCTTCTTCGCATCGAGCTTGAAGGCGGCCGCCACCGCCGCGCTGTCGATCTTGCTGCCGTGCGACCAGGTCACCTCGTCGCCGCCGCGCTCCATCGAGAGGATGCCGCCCTTGCCGTCGGCGTAGTCGCGGTTGCTGGTCTTCTGGCCGCGCGCCACCTGCCAGTAGAACTCGCCGAGCACGTAGGTGGTCTCGGCCTCGTAGGCGTACTGCTGGCGGTAGGTGCGGCCCAGGTAGCGGGCCGTCTGGCCGCCCTGCGCGAGGGTCGGCGCGCCGGTGGTCGGGCGCACGGCGCTCCAGCCGTCCTCCGCGTCGACCAGGAAGAGGAAACCGCGCTTCCTGTTGTAGAGCAGGTACTCGTCCCAGCCGAACTGCTCGTCGTCGCCCGGCTCCTGGCCCATGCGGTGCTGGAAGCCCACCACCTGCCACGGCACGCCTTCGAGCTGGCCCGTCGCACCCAGGTCGATCAGCGGCCGCACCGGCTCGCGCTGGGTGGCGTACTTCAGCTCGCCGCCGATGCCGCTGCTGGTGTCGATGATGCTGCTGCACTGCGGGCAGGTGACGCTCTTGGTGTCGGCCAGGTGGAGCGTGACCGGCGAGCCGCAGTTCGGGCAGTTGAAGCTGCGGCCCTTGTCTTCCTTCGCCGACTCGGCGCGCAGGCCGGTCAGCTGCAGCTCGTCCAGTTGCACCGAGCGGCCCAGCCACGCGCCGGGCGGGTCGCTGTCGTATTCCAGGCTGAGCACCAGCCCCTGCTCGTTGCGCAGCTCCACCACGCGGAAGGGCTGGCCGAGGGCGGGCAGGCGCGGCAGCTCGCCCTGGGCGGAGACCAGCCGCGCCTCCTGGCTCGACGCGGTGGTGAAGGGGCGCCCGTCGATGGCGGTGGTGACGCCCACGCGCAGGCTGTCGGCCGCGGGCGCCGGGCGCTGCAGCGGGTAGGGCAGCGAGAAGACGAAGGCGCCGTTGTCCTCGCCGAGCACGCCGATGCGGTCCTCGCCCTCGCCGTCGAGCTGCGCGATCCACTCCGTCCAGCGCCCGCCCTCGTAGGCGTACTGCAGGCGGCCGACGAGGGTGAAGGGCTTGTCCTGGATGCGCCCGGTGGCGAAGAGCTGCAGCGGGCTGAAGTCGTCGAACAGCTCCGCCATCTTGCCGATGCGCGCGAGCTGCTCGCCCTGCCGCGCGACGGTGCTCCGGCAGTAGGGGCAGACGGCGAAGGCCGACTGCGCCGAGCGGAATTCCACCGGCGCGCCGCAGCCGGGGCAGGGCGCCCGGTAGTGGCGCTGGCTGCCGCTGTCCTCGGTCATCGATGCCTAGACGAGTTTCTTCAGGAGCTCGGCCTTCTTGGCGTCGAACTCCTCCTGCGTCAGGATGCCCTTGTCCTTGAGCTCGCCCAGCTTCTCCAGCGTGGCCATCACGTCGCTGGCGCTCACCGCGGCCACCGGAGCCGCCGCCGCCACGGCTGCCTGCGCGGCGGCCTGCGGGTTCAGGCCCTGCGCGAGGTTCTGCGCCAGCACCTGGCCCAGCGCCACGCCGGCGCCCAGGCCCATCGCGTCGCCCGCGATGCCGCTGCCGCCCTGGCCCGCGCCTTCGGCGAACTTCGGGATCGCCTGCGCCGTCTGGTACTGCATGAACTTGCCCATGTCGTTGCCGACCATGCCCATGCCGATGCGCTGGTCGAGGATCTTCTGCAGCTCCTCGGGCAGCGAGACGTTCTGCACCGTCATCGCCTCCAGCTTCAGGCCGATCTTGCCGAACTCGGGGTTCAGCTGCGCCATCAGCGCGTTGGCGAACTGGATCTGGTTGGCCGCCAGGTCCAGGAAGGGCACGCCGCTGGCGGCGATGGCGTTGCTGATGTTCTGCAGCACCAGGCCGCGCAACTGGCCGTCGAGGTCGGCCACGGTGTAGGTGTCGCGCGTGCCGGAGATCTCGGTGTGGAACAGCTTCGGGTCGGCGACGCGGAAGGCGTAGTTGCCGAAGGCGCGCAGCCGCACGGCGCCGAAGTCCTTGTCGCGGATGGTGATGGGCTGCGGCGTGCCCCACTTCTGGTCGACCTGCTGGCGGGTGCTGAAGAAGTAGACGTCGCTCTTGAAGGGAGACTCGAAGAGCTTGTCCCAGTTCTTCAGGTAGGTGAGGACCGGCAGCGTCTGCGTCGTCAGCTTGTACATGCCGGGGCCGAAGACGTCGGCCACCTGCCCCTCGTTGACGAACACCGCCATCTGCGACTCGCGCACGGTGAGCGAGGCGCCGTTCTGGATCTCCATCTCCTGCATCGGGAAGCGCCAGGCGAGCGTGCCGTCGCCGGTCTCCGTCCACTGGATGATGTCGATGAACTGCTTCTTGATGAAATCCATCAGGGCCATGGTGCGCGCTCCTCGCTCGGCGGGGTGGGATGGGACGGGGATATTGCCATAGCCGGGGCGCCCGCCCCGCCCGGCCATGCGGCCTATGGCATGCATGGCCTCATGCACAAGCGGCAGCGGCATGCCGCGAGGCCGCGTCCTACAATCGGCGCCCCTTTTCGACACGACAGACAACCCCGCGCGCTGGCCATCGAGCCCACCGCATGCGAGCGCCCACACGGGGATCCAAGGAGCCGCCTTCCATGTCCGAGTCCCAGAACCTGAGCGCCGAAGACAAGCGCGCCCAGTTGCGCAGCGCCGCGCTCGCCTATCACGAGCTGCCGGTGCCCGGCAAGATCGCCATCTCGGCCACCAAGCAGATGCTCAACCAGCGCGACCTGTCGCTGGCCTACTCGCCCGGCGTGGCCGCGCCCTGCGAGGAGATCGTCAAGGACCCGGCCAACGCCTTCAAGTACACCGCCCGCGGCAACCTGGTGGCCGTCATCAGCAACGGCACCGCCGTGCTGGGCCTGGGCGACATCGGCCCGCTGGCCTCCAAGCCGGTGATGGAGGGCAAGGGCGTCCTGTTCAAGAAGTTCGCCGGCGTGGACGTGTTCGACATCGAGATCGACGAGAAGGACCCGAAGAAGCTGGTCGAGGTGATCGCCGCGCTGGAACCCACCTTCGGCGCCATCAACCTCGAGGACATCAAGGCGCCCGACTGCTTCTACGTCGAGCGCGAGCTGCGCAAGCGCATGAAGATCCCGGTCTTCCACGACGACCAGCACGGCACCGCCATCACCGTGGCCGCGGCGATGGTCAACGCGCTGAAGGTGGCGGGCAAGGACATCGGCCAGGTCAAGCTGGTCGCCTCCGGCGCCGGCGCGGCCGCGCTGGCCTGCCTGAACCTGCTGCTGAAGGTGGGCCTGAAGCGCGGGAACGTCTACGTGACCGACCTGGCCGGCGTGGTCTACGAGGGCCGCACCGAGCTGATGGACGATGACAAGGCCCAGTTCGCGCAGAAGACCGAGGCACGCACGCTGGGCGAGGTGATCGAGGGCGCCGACGTGTTCCTGGGCCTGTCGGCCGGCAACGTGCTCAAGCCCGAGATGGTGGCGAAGATGGCCGCCCATCCGGTGATCTTCGCGCTGGCCAACCCCAACCCGGAGATCATGCCGGAGGCGGCGCACGGCGTGCGCGGCGACGTGATCATGGCCACGGGGCGCACCGACTACCCGAACCAGGTCAACAACGTCCTGTGCTTCCCCTACATCTTCCGCGGCGCGCTGGACTGCGGCGCGACCACCATCACCGACGAGATGGAGATCGCCGCGGTGCACGCCATCGCCGACCTGGCGCAGGCCGAGCAGAGCGAGAAGGTGGCCGCCGCCTATGTGGGCGAGAAGCTCAGCTTCGGCCCCGAATATCTGATCCCCAAGCCCTTCGATCCGCGGCTGATGATGAAGATCGCGCCCGCGGTCGCCAAGGCGGCCGAGGCCAGCGGCGTGGCCGCGCGCCCGATCAAGGACCTGGACGCCTACCGCGACAAGCTGCAGAACTTCGTCTATGCCTCCGGCACGACGATGAAGCCCATCTTCGACGCCGCCAAGCGCGCCGCCAAGAAGCGCGTGGCCTTCGCCGAGGGCGAGGAGGAGCGCGTGCTGCGCGCCTGCCAGATCGTGGTGGACGAGGGCATCGCCCGGCCCACGCTGATCGGCCGGCCGGCCATCATCGCGCAGCGCGTCGAGAAGTTCGGCCTGCGCCTCTCGGAAGGGCGCGACTACGACGTCGTCAACACCGACTTCGACGAGCGCTACCGCGACTTCTGGCAGACCTACCACCGCATGACCGAGCGCAAGGGCATCACCATGCAGGTGGCCAAGATCGAGATGCGCCGGCGCCTGACGCTGATCGGCGCCATGATGCTGCACAAGGGCGAGGTGGACGGCCTGATCTGCGGCACCTGGGGCACCACCGCCAACCACCTGCACTACATCGACCAGGTGATCGGCAAGCGCCCCGGCGGCAGCGCCAGCACTCCGCAGGACGTGCCCATCTACGCCTGCATGAACGGCCTGATGCTGCCCGAGCGCCAGGTCTTCCTGGTCGACACCCACGTCAACTACGACCCGACCCCCGAGGAGCTGGCCGAGATCACCACCATGGCCGCCGAGGAGATGATGCGCTTCGGCCTCAAGCCCAAGGCGGCGCTGCTGTCGCACTCCAACTTCGGCACCAGCGAGCACCCCAGCGCGCTGAAGATGCGCCGCACGCTGGAGCTGCTGCGCGTCCAGTCGCCCTGGCTGGAGGTGGACGGCGAGATGCACGGCGACGTGGCCCTCGACGGCCGCCAGCGCATGGCCGTCATGCCCCACAGCGCCCTGGCGGGAGACGCCAACCTGCTGGTGTTCCCGAACATCGACGCCGCCAACATCGCCTACAACCTGCTGAAGACGGCGGCGGGCGGCAACATCGCCATCGGGCCGGTGCTGCTCGGTGCGGCCAAACCTGTGCACATTCTCACGGCCAGCGCCACTGTGAGGCGCATCGTGAACATGGCCGCCCTCACGGTGGCCGACGCCAACGCCGACCGCTGAAGGCCTACGCCGACAGCGTGCGCTAACTTATCCGCACGGCGGCACCCCCTGGCACCTGCCCAATCCTTGGGCAGGCGCTTGCTTTTTGGGCAGGGCTGATGCACACTGGCGGGCTTGAGTTTGCGGGTTAACCCGTAAGTCAAAGCCCGCATCTTCAGCCTTTCGCGCCTTGATGGCAGCAACCATGGCGGCAGCCGCCCCGCGTTCTTTTTCGGCATCCAAGTTAGCGCTTACTGGCGTTTTCGTGGCGACCGTCTGGGCGGGGATGGCAGGTGGCCTGGACGCCTCGGCGCGGGAGACGGCAGGTGGTGGCGTGGAAGCGGCGGCCGAAAGCCGGGCGCGTTCGATCACGCTGGCGGAGCTGCCCGAGCAGGGCCGGCAGACCTACCGGACCATCCTCGCCGGCGGCCCGTTCCGCCACGACAAGGACGGCACGGTGTTCGGCAACCGCGAGCGGCTGCTTCCCAGGGAGCGGCGCGGCCACTACCGCGAGTACACGGTCCCCACGCCCGGGGTTCGCCATCGCGGCGCCCGTCGCATCGTCTGCGGCGGCCGTCCGACGCAGCCCGAGGCCTGCTGGTACACCGCGGACCACTATGCGAGTTTCAGGAAGATCGTTCCATGAGGCACGGTCTTCGTCGGCAGGGGTGACGCACCGACGCGTCCGGGAGATTTTTCGTTGATCACCATGGAAACCAAGACGGAGATGAATCAGCAGCCCCTTCGGGGCGTGCGGCCGAACATCGTGCAGTCGATTCGCGCCTTTCGCGTGAGCGACCTGCAGGAGGCCGCGCAGGCGGCTGGCCAGCACTTCCTGTACGCCAACCTGGCCAATGCGCAGAGCAAGCAGGACGTGCTCGACCTGATCGCGCAGCAGTTCATGTTCCCGGCCCACTTCGGCAAGAACTTTGACGCGCTGTACGACTGCATGACCGACCCGCTGCACAAGTCGGGCCCGCAGCCGGGCTTCGTGGTGGTGCTGGAGCAGATCCCGGCCACGGCCAAGTTCGACAAGGAGGCGCGCGAGCAGCTGCTGGACATCTTCCGGGATGCGGCGGACTATTGGGGGGACCGCAAGGTACCCTTCCGATGCTTCTATTCTTTTCTGTAGCCCGTTCCGCACAAGCAGGCCAAGCGGAACGGGCGAACGAGGCCCAGGTGGCAGGCGCGCAGGGCGCCGCCGTGAACGGCATCCCTCTGGAGGCGGACCCCGCCGCGGAGAAGATGCCCACCGACAAGCTGGTGGACGTGTCGCCGCTGGCGCTGCGCATGAGCAGCCCCTTCAACAGCAGCTACTGGCTGTCGGCGGCGTAGGGAACTTCAAGACGCAAAGCGTCTTGAAGTTGTTCTAGCCAGGTAAAAAGGCCGGGGAAACCCCGGCCTTTTTGCTTTCGGCCCGTTGCGCTGCGCTCCACTGGGAGGCGCGGCACCTGCCGCGCCAATACCGGTCAGCCCAGGGCCTGCGCCAGGGCCACGTATTCGGCCACGGCCACTTCCTCGGCGCGGCGCTGCAGGTCGAAGTCGCCGGCGTAGCCGCGCGTCTCGAGCCAGCGGCCGAGGCTGTGGCGCAGCAGCTTGCGGCGTTGGCTGAAGGCGGCCTGCACCAGCGGCTCGAGCACGGCCACGTCCACCGCCGCCGGTTGCGCCCACGGCACCATGCGCACGACGGCGCTGTCCACCCGGGGCGGCGGCTCGAAGCTCTGCGGCGGCACGGCCAGGATGTTCTCCATCTCGTAGCGCCACTGCAGCATGACGGACAGGCGGCCGTAGTCGCCGGTCGAAGGCGCCGCCACCATGCGGTCGATCACTTCCTTCTGCAGCATGAAGTGCTGGTCGGCGATGCGGCCGGCGAAGGGCAGCAGGTGGAACAGGATGGGGGTGGAGATGTTGTAGGGCAGGTTGCCGACCACGCGCAGCCGCCGGCCCTCGGGCGCCGCGTCGGCCAGGGCGCCGAAATCCACCCGCAGCACGTCGCTCTCGATCACGTCGAGCTGCGGATGCGCGCGCAGCCGCGCGGCGAGGTCGCGGTCCAGCTCGATGACCGTCAGGCGCCCGAGGCGCTCGACCAGCGGCTGGGTCAGCGCGGCCAGCCCCGGCCCGATCTCGACCATGGGATCGCCGGGGCGCGGCGCGATGGCGCGCACGATGGCATCGATGATGGCCAGGTCGGCCAGGAAGTGCTGGCCGAAGCGCTTGCGCGGGGCGTGCGCCTTCATGTCGTCAGCACCCGAACGGCCCCGCTTCGGAACCCGAATCGAACGGCCGCGGAGCAGGCCATGCGGGAACATCCGCGGAACTGGCTTTGCCAGGCCGCAGGATGTGCCCCCTTGAGGGGGTTGGCGAAGCGGAACGAAGTTCCGCGGAGACTGGGGGTGTTCTCAAATCTGCGGCGGTTCGCGCAGCTCGACGTAGGCACGGGCGCGCACTTCCTGCGACCACGCCTCGTAGGCCTCTTCCATCTTCTTGTCGCGCAGCGTGTTGCGGGCCACCTCGCGCAGTTCCTCCGGCTTGAGCTTGGCCTCGCGCCGGCCTTCGACCTGGATCAGGTGCACGCCGAAGCGCGTGACCACCGGGTCGCTGATCTGGCCGGGCTGCAGGCGGTCCATCGCCTCCTCGAACTCGGGCACGAACTGGCCGGGCACCGACCAGCCCAGCTCGCCGCCGTTCTTGGCGCTGCCGGGGTCTTGCGAGTGGTCGCGCGCCAGCGCGGCGAAGTCGGCGGTGCCGCCCTGGATGCGGCGCTTGTAGTCCTGCAGCAGCGCCACGGCCTCTTCGGGCGTGCGCTTGGCGTCGGGGCGGATGAGGATGTGGCGCAGCTGCGTCTGGCGCACCACGGCGTCGGCGGCCGCGCCGCGCTCGCGCGCCAGCACCTTCAGCACGTGGAAGCCCGCCGGCGAGCGCACCGGCCCGGCGATGCCGCCCACCGGCGTGGACTGCGTGCCCTCGACGAACAGGGGCGGATAGCGCTCGGCGCTGCGCAGGCCGAGCGCGCCGCCGGCGCTCTTGTCGGGCGCGTCGGAGTACTCGGTCACCAGGGCGGCGAAGTCCTGGCCCGCGCGGGCGCGCTGGGCGATGTCTTCCGCGCGCCTTTGCAGTTGCGCCACCTGCGCGGCGCCGGCGTTCTCGGGCACGGCCACCAGCACCTGGGCGATGTTGATGTCCTGCGCCCCCGCCGCGCCGCTCTGCTGGGCGGCCAGGTACTGCGCGATCTCGCCGTCGCTGACCTTGGTGCGCGACTCCAGTTCGCGTTCGCGCAGACGGGTGAGGATGATCTGGTTGCGGATGTTGCCGCGGAACTCCTCGCGCGAGATGCCGGCCTGCGCGATGCGGCGCTGCAGTTCGGCCACGCTGACCTGGTTCTGGCGGGCCACGATCTCGACGCCCTGGTCGACGGCGGCGTCGTCGGCCTTGACGCCCAGCTCCTTGGCCAGCTGCAGCTGGGCGCGCTCGGAGATCAGCTGCTCCAGCACCTGGCGCGCCAGCACCTCGCGCGGCATCCGCTGCGCCTCGGGGCCGGCCTCGTCCAGCACGCGGTCCAGGCGCTTCTGCACCTCGGTGTTGGTGATGGGCTCGGAATTGACCAGCGCCACGATGTATTCGGCGATGCGCTGGCCGCGTTGCACGGGCGCGGGCCGGGGCGCGGCCGGCGGCACGACCGCCGGGCCCGAGCGCATGATGTCCGTGATGCCCCGCCGCGCGGGCGCGCTGCCCGACTGCGCGTGCGCGAGGCCGGCACATGCCATCGCCGCGGCGCAGGCGATGGCCAGGGTGGAGCGCAGGGAAGTCTTCATGGCGCGGGTCTCCGGGAGCCGTCGGCTCGTGGTCTCAGTCATAGTTGGTGAAGCGGCTGGGTGCCGGGATCGGACCGCGCAGCGGCTGGTAGCGCGGCACGTTGAGCTGCAGGGTGCGCATCGGGCTGGAGCCGATGCTGGAAAAGCCCAGGAACTCGATCTGGAACATGATGCGCTTGGTCGAGGTGGCGACGCCGGTGCTGATCTTCTCCAGCACGACGCGGCCGATGTAGCAGCAGCCGTCGTACTCGAGGCCGATCACCGCGTCGGTCATGACCTTGTCGCGCAGGCTGTAGTTCAGCCGGCCGACGGAATACCAGCGGCCGCCGCCCTGGCCGCGGCCGGGGCCGAGGTCCTTGCCCTTGTCGCCCCACAGGTCGTTCAGCGGCCACTGCCAGCCCACGTCGATCGACTCGTTGCCCACGCCGCTGGTCGAGATGCGGTCGGCCTGGTAGCGGTACGAGGCGCTGAGCGTACGGTAAGGGCCCGGCGTGTAGCGGGCGGTGACGGTGCTGCGGTTGGAGCGGCGCTCGTCCGGGTTGTACTGGACGGTGGTGTCCAGGCTCCACTTGGGGCTCAGGTTGACCTGCGCGCCGAGCAGCAGGTCGCTGGCCCGCTCGATCACCGGCGAGGTGCCGGCGGTGACGACGGTGGTGCTGCCGATCCGGCCGACGCGCCTGGACAGCGTGACATTCTGGTCGTCGAAACGCCGGCGCTGGGCGATGCCGAAGCGGGCCAGCTCGGCGCCGGTGTCGGGATCCAGCAGGCGCGAGGTCAGGCCCAGGGTCAGCGCATGGGTGGACGAGACGCGGTCGTGCCCGGAGAACTCGTTCTCGGTGAACAGCGTGGCGAAGCTGAAGTCGTTGGCCGCCGTGTCGTACACCGGCAGCGCGTTCTGGCGCGCGCGGTAGGGCGTGTGGACGTAGAAGGCACGCGGCTCCAGCGTCTGGCGGAAGGCGCGGCCGAACAGCGAGGTGTCGCGCTCGAAGGTCATGCCGCTGTCCACGCTGAAGGTGGGCACGGCGCTGGTGGCGGAGGTGCGGCCGTCGGCCAGCGGCGCATCGAAGCTGTAGCTGGCCGCGTGCAGCTGCACCTTGGGGATGACGTAGGCGCCGGGCGTGATGAACGGGCGGCTCAACTGCGCCAGCGCATAGGCGCGGTCGGCATTGGGCTGGCCCTGTTCGCGCACGTTGGCGCGGAAGCGCGTGAGGTCGGTGCCCAGCGTGAAGTCGAAGCCGTTCCAGTCGTACTTGGCGTAGTTGGCCGTGAGCTGGGGCAGCCGGTCGTAGGGCGGGACGATCGGCGAGGCGTCGTAGCGCAGCGTCTGGTAGGACAGCGCGCGCACCCGGCCGCTCCAGTCGCCCTTGCTCCAGTTGAGCGAGGCGTCGTTGGGCAGCAGGCGCGTGATCAGCGTGGGCGTGCGGTTGAAGTCGCGCCAGTAGTCGTCGTCGCTGACGCGGTTGAGGTTGATGTTGGCGGTGAGCGAATCCAGCCCCAGGTCGCGCGCATTGAAGCTGTGCCGGTGCCGGGCCCACAGGCCCCAGCGCGAGCGGCGCACGCTGTCGGCCATGAGCTGGCTGACGCGGCTGTAGTTCTCGTTTTCCAGGGCCTCCGTCACGGCCTCCGCCCGGCGGCTCTCGGGCAGGTTGTCGCTGGGCATGTAGTCCAGCCGCAATTCGCCGCTGTAGCTCTTCTCGAGGTAGCGGAACTCGTTGGACAGGTTGATGCCGCGCTTGCTCATCACCGTCGGCGTGAAGGTGGCGTCGCGGTTGGGCGCGATGTTCCAATAGTAGGGCAGCGCCAGCTCCAGGCCGTTGATGCTGTCGATGCCCAGGGTGGGCGGCAGGAAGCCGCTCTTGCGCTGGTTGCTCAGCGGGAAGCTCACGCTCGGGATCGGCGGCGTGCTGATGCCCATGAAGGTCAGCTGCGCGTTCTCGGCCGTGCCGATGTTCTCCTCGCTGTCGGTGCGCAGGTTGGCGGCGCTGAGGAACCAGGCGGGCATCCAGCCCGGGTAGTCCTCGCGCCGGCAGGTGGTGTAGGTGGCATGCCGCGCGATCGCGCGGTCGGCGTCGACGAAGTCGATGCGGTCGGCCTCGCCGTGCGCGCCGGTGGCCAGCAGCTGGTAGCGCACGTTGTCGAAGAAGCCCTCGAAGGTCTCGACCTTCAGTTCCAGCTTGGGCCCCTCGTAGACGTTGCCGGCCTGGTTGACGCGCACGTTGCCGCTGGCCTTGGCCAGGTCGTCGGGCTGGTGGTATTCCAGCCGGTCGGCGTGGATCACCGTGTCGCCGCGGCGCAGCGAGGCGTTGCCCTCGACCACCGTTTCCAGGTCGGGCCGGCCGGAGACCTTGTCGCCCTCGATGATGCTGGGCCGGCTGCCGCGCTCGGCGCGCGGGATCTCCTCCTGCAGCATGGGCGAGCGCTTGAGCACCAGCGGCGCGTCCGCATCGGCCGGCGACTGCGCCCAGGCCCCCTGCGCCTGCAGCATCGCAAGCGTCAGCAGGGCCAGGGGCCACGGCGGCGTGCGGCGGTGCCGGGTGGCTCGGATCAGGTCGTGCATCGGTCGGGAAGGGGCAATCTCGAAGCGACGGTGGCGGGCGGCCCCTGGCGGCCGATGCGCGGCAGGGTTCCGCCGGGCGCCGGCGGCCGGCGGGACGGGGCGGATTCGTAGAATTTCGATTATCCATGACAGCCCCCTCGCTCCCGGCCGATGTGCCCGCCCCCCTGACCTGGGCCGACCCGGCCCGCGCCGAGGCCTTCCGCCGCTGGATCGGGCGCATCGCGCCGGCGCAGCGGCTGCGGCCCGAGACCGTGCGCCTGGCCTCGGCCGACGCCAGCTTCCGCCGCTACCTGCGGGTGGACACGGACACCCCCGGCCTGGCACGCATCGTGATGGACGCGCCGCCCGACAAGGAGGACAGCCGGCCCTTCGTGAAGGTGGCCGGACTGATGAAGGAAGCGGGCGTCGCCGCACCGCAGGTGTTGGACTGGCACGAGGCCGACGGCTTCATGCTGCTGGACGACCTGGGCCGGCAGACGATGCTCGACCTGATCGACCGCGAACGGCCCGAGGCCAACCGCGCCCGCTACGAGCAGGCCATCGACGCGCTGATCCGCTGGCAGCGCGCCTCGAAGCCGGGCGTGCTGCCGCCCTACGACGCCGCGCTGCTCACGCGCGAGCTGCAGCTCTTTCCCGACTGGTACCTGGCGCGCCACCGCGGCGTCGCGGTCGAGGGCAAGGTGAAGGAGACGCTGGACAGGACCTTCGCGCTGATCGTGGAGGCCAACCTGAGCGCCCCGCCGGTCTACGTGCACCGCGACTTCATGCCGCGCAATCTGATGATCGACGACGACCGGATGGGCGTGCTGGACTTCCAGGACGCCGTCTACGGCCCCATCACCTACGACATCGCCAGCCTGATGCGCGACGCCTTCCTGAGCTGGGAGGAGGACTTCGTGCTCGACATCACCGTGCGCTACTGGCAGGCCGCGCGCAAGGCCGGGCTGCCGGTCCACGACGACTTCGGCGACTTCTACCGCGCCGTCGAGTGGATGGGCCTGCAGCGCCACCTCAAGGTGGCCGGCATCTTCGCGCGGCTGACGCTGCGCGACGGCAAGCCGAAGTACCTGGCCGACACGCCGCGCTTCATCGCCTACATCCGCGCCACGGCCGGCCGCTACCGCGAGCTGGCGCCCCTGCTGCGGCTGGTGGACCAGGTCGAGGGCACGGCCACCACCGAGGCCTTCAGCTTCGGCCGGATGTAGGGCGCGGGCCGTGCCGCGCATTCATTGCCCCGAAGCGCTGGCCGGCGGCCGGTCGCTCGCGCTGCCGCCGGGCGCGGCGCGGCACGTGCAGGTGCTGCGCCTGCAGCCGGGCGACAGCCTCACGCTGTTCGACGGCCGCGGCGGCGAGTACGCGGCCACGGTGGAGCGCATGGGCCGCAGCGATGTGCAGGTGCGCGTCGGTGCCCACGATCCTGTGGAGCGCGAGGCACCGCGCGAGGTGCACCTGGCCGTCGGCATGCCGGCCAACGAGCGCATGGACTGGTTGGTGGAAAAGGCCGCCGAACTGGGCGCCGCCAGCATCCAGCCGCTGCTGACGGCGCACGGCGTGCTGCGCCTGGCGGGCGAGCGCGCGCAGAAGAAGCAGGCGCACTGGCAGGCGGTGGCCATCGCGGCCTGCGAGCAGTGCGGGCGCAACCGCGTGCCGCCGGTGCACGCGGTGCAGTCCCTCGACGCCTGGCTGGCCGGCCTCGCCGCGCAGCCGGCCGATCCCGACCGCCTGCTGCTGGGCTTCTCGCCGGACGCGCGCCCGCTGGCGCAGGCCGCCGGCACCGGCCCGGTGCTCGTGCTCGGCGGGCCGGAAGGCGGCTTGAACGCGCAGGAGGAAGCCGCCGCCCGCGCCTGCGGCTTCCGGACAGTGACGCTGGGCCCGCGCGTGCTGCGCGCCGAGACGGCGCCGCTGGCGGCCCTGGCCGGCCTGCTGGCACTCGCGGGCTGATGCGCGCCCGAGGTGCTACAACCGCCGCCATGAACCGCCACCTCGGCCTGCTGGTGCTCTGCCAGGGCCTGTTCCTCACCAACAACGTCGCCTTCATCGCCATCAACGGGCTGGTCGGTCTCTCGCTGGCGCCGCGCCCCTGGATGGCCACGCTGCCGGTGATGGGCTACGTGGTCGGCGGCGCGCTGTCCACCGGCATCGTGGCGCGCACGCAGCGGCGCTGGGGCCGGCGCGGCTCCTTCCAGATCGGGCTGGCCGTCGCCTTCGCATCCGCGCTGGCCTGTGCCGCCGCCGCCTCCACCCGCAGCTTCACGCTGCTGTGCCTGGCCACGCTGGTGGCGGGCTACTACAGCGCCAATGCGACGCTGTACCGCTTCGCCGCGGCGGAGCTGGTGGGACCGGACTGGCGCGAGAAGGCGGTCTCGCTGCTGATGGCGGGCGGGCTGATCGGCGCGGTGGTGGGGCCCAACCTGGCGTCGCACACGCGCGGCTGGCTGCCGGCGCCCTTTGCCGGTGCCTACCTGGCGCTGGCGGGCGTGGCGCTGCTGTCGATGGCGGCGATGGCCTTCATCCGCTTCCCGGCGCCGCCCGTGCGCGCGGCGGGCGCGCCGGCCGGCCGGCCGCTGTCCGAGATCGCGCGCCAACCGGCCTTCATCGTCGCGGCCGCCGGCGGCGCGCTGGGCTACGGCGTGATGAACCTGCTGATGGCGGCCACGCCGCTGGCGATGGACGTGTGCGGGCTGCCGTTCTCCGACGCCGCCTTCGTGCTGCAGTGGCACGTGATCGGCATGTTCGCGCCGGGCTTCTTCACCGGCCACCTGATCCGCCGCTTCGGCGCGCTGCCGGTGATGGCGGCCGGGCTGCTGCTCAACCTGGGCTGCATCGCGATCGCGCTGTCGGGCGTGGACCTGCACCACTTCCTGGCCGCGCTGTTCCTGCTGGGCGTGGGCTGGAACTTCCTCTTCACCGGCAGCACCACGATGGCGCTGGGCACCTACCGCCCGGAGGAGAAGGACCGCGTCCAGGCGGCACTGAACTTCTGCATCTTCGCCACGCTGGCGGTCACCTCCTTCGCGTCGGGCGTGCTGGTGACCACGCAGGGCTGGCAGTGGCTGAACATCGGCTCGCTGGTGCCGGTGGCGCTGATCGCGCTGGCGCTGGGCTGGCTGGCCGGTGCGCGACGGCGCGAAGCGGCGGCCTGATTCAGCCGCCGAGCTGCTCGCCGAGCCACTGCTGCAGGGCGGCGTAGACCGGCGCGGCGGCGCGCTCGTTCAGCAGCTCGTGGTACAGCGGCTCGAAGCAGACCGCGCGCAGCCGCGACGCCGGCGCCGCGGCCGCGAAGGCCCGGCTGCCCGCCGGGCTGACCAGCCGGTCGTCGCCGGCATACAGCAGCAGCGTGGGCACCGGCCAGCGCGGCGCGGCGGCCAGCACCGCAGGCCCCTCGTCGATCAGGAAGCGCGCCAGCCGCGCGCCGATGCGGTCGTGCACCAGCGGATCGGCATGGTAGGCGGCGACCACGGCCGGGTCGTGCGAGATGAAGCCGGCATCCAGCCCGTTGCCCACGCGCAGCGACGGCGCCAGGCGCGACAGCACGGCGACCAGCGCCTTCTGGAAGGGCGACAGGCCCGGGTCGATGGCAGGCGAGGAGAGCACCAGCGCATCCACCGGCACCGTGCCCTGCGCGGCTGCGCGTGCCACGAAGCTGGACGCCACCAGCCCGCCCAGGCTGTGGCCCAGCAGCACGAGGGGCAGCCCGGGATGGCCCTCGCGCGTGCGGGCGACGACGGCGCCCAGGTCTTCCACCAGCCGCAGCGGATGCGGCAGGCCGCCGCGCGGCCCGCTGGAGCGGCCATGGCCGAAGTGGTCGTGCGCACAGACCGCCAGGCCCTGCTCGTTGAGCCAGCGCGCCACGTGCGCGTAGCGGCCGGCATGCTCGCCCAGGCCGTGCACGATCTGGACAACGGCGCGGGGCGGCTGCGCCGCAGGCCATTCGTACAGCGCCAGGGTCGCGCCGCCGGGCCGTGTCAGCCCCGGCGTGCCGTCGTCGCGCACGGCAGGGGCGCCGTTCAGGCCGCGGCCGGCTCGACCGCCGTGGCGGCGTGCGCGGCGATCACCTCGGCCACCGCGGCGGTCAGCTTCTTGGCGTAGGGCACGTGCAGGAACTCGTTCGGCCCGTGCGCGTTGCTCTTCGGGCCGAGCACGCCGCAGACCATCATCTGCGCCGTCGGGAAGCCGGCGCTGAGCATGTTCATCAGCGGGATGGTGCCGCCCTGGCCGATGTAGCCGCAGGGCGCGCCGAAGTGCGCCAGGCTGGCGGCGTTCAACGCGTCCTCGAACCACGGCACCATCGCCGGCGCGTTCCAGCCGGTGGCCGCGCCGCTGCCCTCGAAGGTGATCTTCGCCCGGTAGGGCGCGTTGTCCTCCAGCAGCGTCTTGAGCTCGGCCATCACCTTCGCGGCGTCGACCAGCGGCGGCAGGCGCAGCGAGAGCTTGAAGGCGGTGTAGGGCCGCAGCACGTTGCCCGCGTCCTGCAACGAGGGGAAGCCCTCCGCGCCGGTGACGCTGAGCGTGGGCTTCCAGGTGCGGTTGATCAGCGCCTCGACCGGGTCGGTGGTGGTGGGCAGCGCGAAGGCCGTCGAGCCGCCGCAGTCCCAGTGCGCCCAGGGGAAGCGCTTGTAGACCTCGTCGCCCAGGATGGCGGCGGTGGCCTTCGCCTGCGCCAGCCGGTCGGCCGGCACCTCGCAGTGGAAGCTGGCCGGCAGCAGGCGGCCGGTGCTGCTGTCTTCCAGCCGGTCGAGCACCTGCCGCATGATGCGGAAGCTCGAAGGCACCAGGCCCGAGGCGTCGCCCGAGTGCACGCCCTCGGTGAGGATCTCCACCTTCAGCGTGCCGCCGGCCATGCCGCGCAGCGAGGTGGTGAGCCACAACTGGTCGTAGTTGCCGGCGCCCGAATCGAGGCAGATCACCAGCGCCACATTGCCCAGCCGCGGGCGCAGCGCATCGACGTAAGGCAGCAGGTCGTAGGAGCCCGATTCCTCGCAGGTCTCGATCAGGCCGACGATGCGCGGGTGCGGCGCCTTCTGGGCCTTCAGCGCCTGCAGCGCCGCGATGCTGGCGTAGACCGCGTAGCCGTCGTCGGCGCCACCGCGGCCGTAGAGCAGGCCGTCCTCGTACTTGGGCGTCCAGGGACCGAGGTCGTTGCGCCAGCCGGTGAACTCGGGCTGCTTGTCGAGGTGGCCGTACATCAGCACCGTGTCGGTCATCGCCGTGCCGCTGGCAGGCACCTCGAAGAACAGCACCGGCGTGCGGCCTTCGAGGCGCACGATCTCCAGCTTCAGCCCTTCGACCTTCTGCGCCTCGACCCACTGCGCGGCGTTGCGCAGCACCGTCTCCAGGTAGCCGTGCTGCACCCAGTCCTTGTCGAAGCCGGGCGACTTGGCGGGGATGGCGATGTAGTCGGTGAGCCGGCGCACGATGTCGCCGTCCCACTTCGAGGAGACGTCGACCAGGGCGCGCTCGGCATCGAGCAGGCCGGCCGGGATTTCGCGGTGCAGGGGTGCGTTCATCGGAAGTTTCTCCGAGGTTGGTGCGTGGGGAGGATCGAGCGGACCATTTTGCGCCCGGAACGCGCGACGCGTAGAGTGCGCCCGATCAACCCGGAGCGTCTCTTGAGCCCTGCGAAGAAGCCATCCACCATCCGCGTCGGCATCGGCGGCTGGACCTACGAGCCCTGGCGCGGCAGCTTCTACCCTGAGGGGCTGGCGCATGCTCGGGAGCTGCAGCACGCCAGCCGCCGCCTCACGGCCATCGAGGTCAACGGCACCTACTACAGCACCTTCAAGCCGCCCACCTTCCGCAAGTGGCACGACGAGACGCCCGACGGCTTCGTCTTCTCGCTCAAGGCCAACCGCTTCGCGATCAACCGCAAGGTGCTGGGTGCCGCCGGAGACTCCGTTGCCCGCTTCGTCGACAGCGGCCTGGAGGAGCTGCGCGCGAAGCTGGGCCCCATCGTGTGGCAGTTCATGCCCACCAAGGCCTTCGAGGCGGAGGACTTCGAAGCCTTCCTCGCGCTGCTGCCGAAGAAGGCGGGAAGCCGCACGCTGCAGCACGTGATGGACGTGCGGCACCCGAGCTTCCTGTGCGAGGCCTACCGCGCGCTGGCGGCGAAATACCGCGTGTCGACGGTGTTCACCGACGCGGAGAAATTCCCCTCTTTCGAAGAACCCGAGGGGCCGGTCGCCTATGCACGGCTGATGCGGGCCGAGCCGGCGCATCCGGCGGGCTATGCGCCTCGGGCCCTGGACGCATGGGCCGAGCGCGCGAAGGGATGGGCGGGCGAACGGCCCACCTTCGTCTACTTCATCAATGGCGCCAAGGAGCGTGCGCCCGCGGCGGCGCAGGCGCTGCTGCAGCGGCTGGGCTGGACGCCGCCCGAGCCGGAGCCCGCGCCCCCGAAACGCGGGCGCGGGAAGTGAACGGCAGGAAAGATCAGGCCGCAGCCTGCAGTGCCGGCTTGCCGCTGCTGTTGGTGCTGCTGCTTTCGCTGCCGCCGGTGCCCACGCTCACCTCGCCGGAGAGCTGGCCGCCTTCCTCGATGACGACCTTGCCGTAGCGGATCTTGCCGGTGACCTTGCCGGTGGCGTGGATCACCAGCTTCTCGCGGGCGGTGAGGTTGCCGTCGAACTGGCCGCGGATCTCGGCGATGTCGATCGAGACCGAGCCCTTGAACGCGCCCGACTCGGCGATCTGGATCACGCGCGAGTCCATGGTCGCCTCGACCGTGCCCTCGACCACCAGCGTGTCGCAGTCCGTGATCTCCACGCCCTTGAGCTTGATGTTCGGGCCGACGGTGAGCTTGCTGCCGCCTTCCTTGACCGCCCCGTTGCTGACGGCGGCGGCGGTGCCGGACGTGCCGAGCGACGAAGGCGTGACGGGAGTGCCCGAGAGATTGGTGCCGCCCATCAGGGGCGCGGGACGGGAATTCGCAGCGTCGGTGTCACGGTCGCGCTTGCCGAAGAAGGGGGATTGCGATGCCAATGGGTGCTCCTCGGGGAAAAGGTGCATGGTAGGGAGCGCTCACCAGCGAGCTGCACTTCATTACGCAAGATCGGTAACCAAATCCCCGAAGGCGGGCAACGGGGAGTACTTCCTTCTTCGTTGCATCTCCACGCGCGGCGCTCACCGCCATCCGGCGCGGCCCTGCGTCACGTCGCCGATGCGCGCGACGAGCGCGTCGGCATCGTCCTCGGCAACCGCGAAGCCGATCTCCACCAGGCTGCCGTGCGCGACGTCCTCGATCTGCGCGCCGGCCGCCGCCAGCTCGCGCCGCACCGCGCCTTCGGCGGCATAGGGCAGCGTGCAGCGCAGCGGGCGCATGCGCCGCAGCGGCACCGGCTGCGCGTCCTTGAGGGCCTGCGTCACGCTCTCGGCATAGGCGCGCACCAGCCCGCCCGCGCCCAGCTTCACGCCGCCGAAGTAGCGCACCACGGTGGCCAGCACGCCCTCGAGTTCGCGGTGGCGCAGCACTTCCAGCATCGGGCGGCCCGCGGTGCCCGCCGGCTCGCCGTCGTCCACCGCCGCGGACTGGCCGCCGGCCATCAGCGCCCAGCACACGTGCGTGGCGGCAGGATGCCCGGCGCGCAGCCGCGCTACGACCGCCTGCGCCGCCGCGCGGTCGGCCACGGGCTGCACGCAGGCGATGAAGCGGCTCTTGCGCACCAGCAGCTCGGCGTGTGCCGCCGCGGCGAGGGTGAAGGCCATGCAGCGGCCTGCGTCAGCCCCGCTCGAAGCGGAAGACCGCCGTGCCCGCGCGCGCGTTGGGCAGCCAGCGCACCTCGCGGCCGTCCTGCAGGCCGAAGGCGTCGAGGATGCGCAGGCGGTTCTTGCGCGCCAGGATCTCGAAGTCCTTGAAGGTGCCGACGCGGATGTTGGGCGTGTCGTACCACTGGTAGGGCAGCCGCCGCGTGACCGGCATGCGCCCGCGCGCCACGCTGACGCGGTTGGGCCAGTGCGCGAAGTTCGGGAAGGCGACGATGCCGGTGCGGCCCACGCGCGCGGTCTCGCGCAGCATCACCTCGGCGTTGCGCAGGTGCTGCAGCGTGTCGATCTGCAGCACCACGTCGAAGCTGGCGTCCTCGAACATCGTCAGCCCCTCGTCGAGGTTGAGCTGGAGCACCTGCACGCCGCGGCGCACGCACTGCAGCACGTTGCCATCGGCGATCTCGACGCCGTAGCCGCTGCAATCGCGCTCGCGCATCAGGCGCGCGAGCAGGGTGCCGTCGCCACAGCCCAGGTCGAGCACGCGCGCGCCCTGCGGCACGAGGCGCACGATCGCGTCATGGATGACCTGGTCGTTCATTGCAGTTCCCCCGCGATGCCTTCGAACCAGGCGCGCACCACGCCCAGGTAGCGCACGTCGTCCAGCAGGAAGGCGTCGTGGCCGTGCGGCGCGTCGATCTCCGCGTAGCTGACGCTGCGGCGGTTGTCGAGCAGCGCCTTGACGATCTCGCGGCTGCGCGCGGGCGAGAAGCGCCAGTCGGTGGAGAAGCTCACCAGCAGGAACTTCGCCGTGGCGCGCGCCAGCGCGGCGGCGAGGTCGCCGCCGTGTCCGCCCGCCGGGTCGAAGTAGTCCAGCGCGCGGGTGATCAGCAGGTAGGTGTTGGCGTCGAAGTACTCGCTGAACTTGTCGCCCTGGTAGCGCAGGTAGCTCTCGATCTGGAACTCGACGTCCTGCGTGGTGTAGCGGACCACGCCCTCCCGCAGCTCGCGTCCGAACTTCTCGTTCATCACGTCGTCGCTGAGGTAGGTGATGTGGCCGATCATCCGCGCGATGCGCAGGCCGCGCTTGGGCACCACGCCGTGCTCGTAGAAGTGGCCGCCGTGGAAGTCCGGGTCGGTCACGATGGCGCGGCGCGCCACCTCGTTGAAGGCGATGTTCTCGGCGTTGAGGTTGGGCGCGCTGGCGATCACGGCCGCGTGGCGCACGCGCTCGGGGTACTGCAGCGTCCACGACAGCGCCTGCATGCCGCCCAGGCTGCCGCCCATCACCGCGGCCAGCGTGTCGATGCCCAGCGCATCAAGCAGGCGGGCCTGGGCATCGACCCAGTCCTCCACCGTCACCACCGGGAAGTCGGCGCCGTAGACGCGGCCGGTGGCGGGGTTCAGGTGCATCGGGCCGGTGGAGCCGAAGCACGAGCCGAGGTTGTTGATACCGATGACGAAGAAGCGGTCGGTGTCCACCGGCTTGCCCGGGCCGATCATGTTGTCCCACCAGCCCTCGGATTTCGGCTGGCCGGCGTAGCGGCCGGCCACGTGGTGCGAGGCGTTGAGCGCGTGGCACACCAGCACGGCGTTGCTGCGCTCGGCGTTGAGCGTGCCGTAGGTCTCGTAGGCCAGCGTGTAGTCGCCGATGGAGGTGCCGCTTCGCAGCGCCAGCGGCGCGGCGAAGGACATGGATTGCGGCGTGACGTCGAAGGACATGGAGGAGAAAAAAGAAAACCCGGCCTCGCCAAAAACGAGCCGGGTCCGCGCCGCGTCCGTCTTTAGCTGAACTTGTTAAGCGCCCGCAAGCTGGAGCAAATCGGCGCAGGGCGGAGTATAGGCGCGGGCGCCGTCACGCGCCCCAGCCGGCCAGCGCCGCCACGCCGAGCACCAGGAAGATGACGGCCGAGACGCCGTGCACCGCCCGGATCGGCACCTTGCGCACGATGCGCTCGCCCAGCCACACCACCGGCGCGTTGGCCAGCATCATGCCCAGCGTGGTGCCGATCACCACCGGCACGTAGTCCTGCGTGAAGCGCGCGGCCAGCATCACGGTGGCGATCTGCGTCTTGTCGCCCATCTCGGCCAGGAAGAAGGCGATGAGCGTGGTGCCGAAGACGCCGAAGCGCGAGGTGCGCGGCGTGTCGTCCTCGTCGAGCTTGTCGGGGATCATCATCCACGCCGCCATCGCGATGAAGGAGACGCCGAGGATCCAGCGCAGCACGTCCGGCCCCAGCATGCGCGTGACCCACGCGCCCACCGCGCCGGCGAGCGCATGGTTGACCACCGTGGCGACGAAGATGCCCAGCACGATCGGCCAGGGTTTGCGGAATCGTGCGGCGAGCACGAGGGACAGAAGTTGGGTCTTGTCGCCCATTTCGGCCAGCGCGACGATGCCGGTGGCCACCAGAAAGGCTTCCATGTGGATGTGGGGTTCCTCGGCCGAAAGACACGATTGACCACGCAGCCCTTCGGCCTTTTCCCGAAGCTGCGCAGTCAATGGTCTCGCCAGGTTCTCACTGCCGGCGCCATGCCTCGCGTGGGGGCAAGGCAAGTTTGTTGACGCAGGCCCCTCTCGCGCGGCGGCGGAAGGCGGCTACTCCCCAATGACGGGGCGCATTCTAGCCATGCCCGCGGGGCACGGCGCGGTCGCATTTTTTATCAGTGAGCACTGACTTTCAACAAGAAAGCCGCAAGTGGTCAATGCAGGGGCAAATTCCTGTTGGCGCCGCAGATAAATCACCCATAATGGTCGGGCGTTCGGCCTGCATTTGGCAGCCGGGCCATCGGGTGATCGGTCAGTTTCGCCGGGCCTGCCTCAGACAAGGGGCAGTCCCCGCGCCCGGGACTCCATCGCTTTTCTTTCGTGTTCATAGGAGTCCCTTGATGGGCAACAAACTGTACGTCGGCAACCTGCCCTATTCGGTGCGCGACGGCGATCTCGAGCAGGCGTTCAGCCAATTCGGCGCGGTGACCAGCGCCAAGGTCATGATGGAGCGTGAAACCGGCCGCTCCAAGGGCTTCGGCTTCGTGGAAATGGGCAGCGATGCCGAGGCGCAGGCCGCCATCCAGGGCATGAACGGCCAGCCGCTGGGCGGCCGCAGCGTGGTCGTGAACGAAGCGCGCCCGATGGAGCCGCGCCCGCCCCGTAGCGGTGGCTACGGTGGTGGCGGCGGTGGCTACGGCGGCGGCGGTGGTGGCGGCTACGGCGGTGGTGGTGGCGGCGGCTATGGCGGCGGTGGCCGCAGCGGCGGCGGTGGTGGCGGCTACGGCGGCCGCGGCGGCGGTGGTGGCGGCGGCAACGACGGCAGCTTCCGCAGCCCCTACGGCACCGGCCCGCGCGGCGGCGGCGGTGGCCACCGCGGCGGCGGTGGCGGCGGCTACGGCGGCGGCAACAGCGGTTATTGATGCATCCGGTGCGGCTCAGGCGAGCCGCATCAGGATCTTGCGAAAAAGGGCTCCCTCGGGAGCCCTTTTCGTTGGGTCGGCCGTCACTGCTCGCTGCGCCGCTTCTTGCGGCCGCGGCCCTGGACCAGCCGGTCGAACAGGGCGTTGGGCAGCAGGCGCATCAGCTTGGCGACCACACCCATCTGCCACGGGATCACGCGGTAGCTGGTGCCGGCCTCGATGGCGCGGAAGGCCCGGTCGGCGAAGGCGTCGGCCTGCAGCAGGAAGGGCATGCCGTAGCGGTTGCCGCGCGTGAGCGGCGTGTCGACGTAGCCGGGGCACAAGGTCACGACCTTGACGCCGCTGCCGTGCAGTTCGCCGCGCAGACTCTCGCAGTAGGCCACGACGCCGGCCTTGCTGGCGCAGTAGGCGCCGTGGCCGGGCAGGCCGCGGATGGCGGCCACGCTGGCGATGCCGACCAGCCGGCCGCTGCCGCGCCGCCGCATGGCGGCGACGAAGGGATGAAAGGTGGCGGCCAGCCCCACGTTGTTGATGGCGAAGGTCTGCGCCATCACGTCCAGGTCCTCGCGCTCGGCGGTGTCCATGCCGATGCTGACGCCGGCGTTGGCGATCACCGCGTCGGGCAGCCCCTGGGCGTCGATGCAGGCCCGGCCGGCGGCTGCGATGCTGCCGATGTCGGCCACGTCGGCGCCATACACCCGGCAGTCCTCGGGGCCCAGGCCGCGCGCGTCGGCCCATGCCTGGACCTCCGCCACGCGGCGCGCCACCAGGGCCAGGCGCCAGCCCGCGTCGGCATAGCGGGCGGCCAGCGCCTGGCCGATGCCGCTGGAGGCGCCGGTGATGAAGACCAGGGGCCCGGGCTGTGCCATGGCGTCAGCGCTGCGCGCCGGGGGTGGGCGGCGCGATGAAGCCGCGCACCCGGCCCTGCAGGTTGGCCACGCCGGAGAGGTGGTCGTAGTCCATCGTGTCGGCGGTGAAGCGGTCGCTGCCGCGGGTGAGGGTGACGGGCCGGTCCGAGCGCACGCGCTCGGTGTCCACGTAGGCGTGCAGGAACTCGCCGCGGAACTCCAGCCGCGGCAGCACGCGGCCGTTGGGCTGAACGGCCGCGTCGCGCACCACGATGGCGTTGCCGAAGAGCTGGATCTCGCTGCCGTCGCCGTTGGACAGGCCGCGGTCGGCGCTGGCGTGGGTGATCAGACCCTGGGGCGAGATCGAGCGCACGCGCACCTGGTCGACCTCCAGCGTGTCGGTGTCGGGATAGTGCCGGCCCTCCTTGCCCGTCATCTCGCTGCGGAGCTGGCCGGTGCCCAGGAAGTTCTTGACGGTGAAGTCGCGCATGAAGAAGTCCGGCTCGTGCACCGGGGCCTCCTTGGCCGCCGGCTGGACCAGACGCGGCGCGTTGCGCACCAGCCAGTAGGTGCCCAGGGCCAGCGCGCCCATCAGGATGATGGGCAGGTACAGGCTGGCGCGATCCAGCGCCATGCGCAGCAGCGCCCAGCCTTGCTTGGTGTCCATCGCCATCAGGAGGCCGCTCCCTCGGCCGCGTCGAGCAGGCGCTGGTAGTGGCCGCCGGCCAGGAGCAGCAGGTCGCAGAACTCGCGCGCCGCGCCCTCGCCGCCGCGGGCGGCGGTGACGTGGCGCACGGCGGCCCGCACCTCGGCGTGGGCATTGGCGGGCGCGGCGGAGAAGCCGGCGCGCCGCAGCACCGGCAGGTCCGGCCAGTCGTCGCCGATGGCGGCGGCCTGCGCCCAGGCGAGGCCCAGTTCGGCCAGCAGCGTCTCGGCGGCCGGCCGCTTGTCGCTGACGCCGTAGCGCGCATGGACGACGCCCAGCGCCTCCAGCCGCACGCGCAGCGGCTGCGAGTCGCGCCCGGTGATCACCACCGGCTCGATGCCGGCGCGGCGCAGCAGCTGCAGGCCGTAGCCGTCGAGGATGGAGAAGCGCTTGAGCGTCTCGCCCTCGGCGCTGAAGTACACGCCGCCGTCGGTGAGCACGCCGTCGACGTCGAAGAAGGCGACGCGCACGTCCTGCGCGGCCAGCAGCAACTCGGGCGCGAAATGCATGGCGCTCATCAATGATCCGCCATCCGGCACGCCGCTGGATGACGAAGCGTCACGGGACAGGCGGCCGCGGAGCAGGCCATGCCAGGGCACCCGCGGAACTGGCTTGGCCAGGCCGCCGGGTGCGCCCCCTTGAGGGGGGATTCGAGCGACACGAAGTGCGCGAGAAACGGGGGTGGGCTCATTTCTAGATGACCTTGGCCCGCATCAGGTCGGTGGTGTTCAACGCGCCGACCAGCCGGCCTTCAGCGTCGACCACGAACAGGCGGGTGATGCCGTGCTGCTCCATCAGCTCCGCCGCCTCCACCGCCAGCGCGTCGGCGCGGATGGTGCGCGGGCCGCGGTGCATCACGTCGGCGGCGGTGGGCGTGCGCAGGTCGGCGCCGGCCTCGATCAGGCGGCGCAGGTCGCCGTCGGTGAAGATGCCCTCGGCGCGGCCGCCCTCGCCCATCACGGCCGCGGCGCCGAAGCCCTGGTTGCTCATCGCCCGCATCAGCTCGGAGATGCCGGCCGTGGGCGCCACGCGCGGCACGGCCTCGCCGCTGCGCATGACGTCGCTGACGTGGGTGAGCAGCTTGCGGCCCAGCGCGCCGCCGGGGTGCGAGCGGGCGAAGTCCTCGGCGCCGAAGCCGCGCGCGTCCAGCAGCGCGACGGCCAGCGCATCGCCCAGCGCCATCTGCGCGGTGGTGCTGGCGGTGGGGGCGAGGTTGAGCGGGCAGGCTTCCTTCTCAACGCCGCTGTCGAGCACGACGTCGGCATGGCGGGCCAGGGAGGATTCGCGCCCGCCGGTCATGGCGATCAGCGGCACGCCCTGGCGCTTGACCACCGGCAGGATGGCGGCCAGCTCGTCGCTCTCGCCGCTGTTGGAGATGGCCAGCACGATGTCCACCGCCTTGATCATGCCGAGGTCGCCGTGGCTGGCCTCGGCGGGGTGGACGAACATCGCCGGCGTGCCGGTGGAGGCCAGCGTGGCGGCGATCTTGCGGCCGACGTGGCCGCTCTTGCCCATGCCCATCACGACCACGCGGCCGCGCACCTCGAGGATGCGGCGCACCGCCTCGACGAAGGCGGGCCCGAGGCGCGCCTTCAGCCCGAGCACGGCCGCGGACTCGATGTCGAAGGTCGCGCGGGCACGCGCCAGCAGCGCGTCGGAATCCAGGGGCAGGGAGGGCATCGCGGAATTTTATCGGCCGGCCCGGCGCCGCCCGGCAGGCCGGCAAGCCCCTTGCTAGCATCCGGCCATGCGCTCGTTCGAACTCACGCTGATGTACCTGCTGGCCGCGGTGCTCGGCGTGGTGACCTGCCGCTCCTTCAAGCTGCCGCCGATGCTGGGCTACCTGGTGGCGGGCGTGCTGATCGGGCCGCACGCGCTCAGGCTCTCGGACAACGACGAGGGCATCAAGCACCTGGGCGAGTTCGGCGTGGTGTTCCTGATGTTCGTGATCGGCCTGGAGTTCAGCCTGCCCAAGCTGCGGGCGATGCGCAAGCACGTGTTCGGGCTGGGCGCGCTGCAGGTGACGCTGACCATGCTGGCCGCCACCGCCGGCGCGCTGGCGCTGTCGCGCGTGCTGCCGCCGCGCTGGCAACTGGGCTGGCAGACGGCGCTGGCGCTGTCGGGCGCGCTGGCGATGAGCAGCACGGCGATCGTGGTCAAGCTGATGGCCGAGCGGCTGGAGCTGGAGAGCGAGCACGGCCGCCGCGTGATGGGCGTGCTGCTGTTCCAGGACTTGGCCGTGGTGCCGCTGCTGGTGCTGGTGCCGGCGCTGGGTGCGCCGCCGGAGGCGCTGGCCAAGGCCCTCGGCCTGGCCATGCTCAAGGCCACGGTGCTGGTCGGGCTGCTGCTGTACGGCGGCCCGCGGGTGATGCGCTGGTGGCTCACGCTGGTGGCGCGCCGCCGCAGCGACGAGCTGTTCATGCTCAACCTGCTGCTGATCACGCTGGGCCTGGCCTGGCTGACGGAGCAGGCCGGGCTGTCGCTGGCGCTGGGCGCCTTCATCGCCGGCATGCTGGTGTCGGAGACGGAATACAAGCATCAGGTGGAGACCGACATCCGCGCCTTCCACGACGTGCTGCTGGGCCTGTTCTTCATCACCATCGGCATGTCGCTGGACTGGCACGTGGTGGTGGACCACTGGGCGCTGGTGGCGGTGCTGCTGGTGCTGCCGCTGCTGTTCAAGCTGGCGCTGGTGACGCTGCTGGCGCGCCTGCTGGGCGCGACCACCGGCGTGTCGCTGCGCACGGGCCTGTACCTGGCGCAGGCGGGCGAGTTCGGCTTCGTGCTGCTGGCGCTGGCGCAGGGGCGCTCGCTGCTGCCGGAATGGCTGGCCAGCCCGGTGCTGGCCGCGATGATTTTGTCGATGCTGGCCACGCCCTTCATCGTGATGTACAGCGAGGCGATCGTGCGCAAGCTGGTGGCCAGCGACTGGCTGCAGCAGTCGCTGCAGATGACGCAGATCGCGCGCAAGACCATCAACACGGCGCGCCACGTGATCATCTGCGGCTACGGCCGCTGCGGGCAGAACCTGGCGCGCATGCTGGAGCGCGAGGGCATTCCCTACATGGCGCTGGACCTGGACCCGGACCGCGTGCGCCAGGCCGCCGCCGCGGGCGACTCGGTGGTGTTCGGCGACGCCGCGCGCCTGCAGGCGCTGATGGCCGCCGGCCTGGCGCGCGCCAGCGCGGTGGTGGTCACCTACCTGGACGTGCCGGGCGCGATGAAGGTGCTGGCCCACACCCGCTCGCATGCGCCGCAGGTGCCGGTGATCGTGCGCACGCAGGACGACCGCGACCTGGAGAAGCTGCAGGCCGCCGGCGCCACCGAGGTCGTGCCCGAGGCCATCGAGGGCTCGCTGATGCTGGCCAGCCACGCGCTGGCGCTGGTGGGCGTGCCGATGCGGCGCGTGATCCGGCTGGCGCAAGAACAGCGCGACGCCCGCTACAACCTGCTGCGCGGCTACTTCCACGGGGCCGATGACGACGCCGGCGACGAGCTGGACTACGAGCGGCTGGACACGCTCACCCTGGCCCCGGGCGCGCGCGCCATCGGCCAGCCGCTGGCGCAGCTCGCGCTGCATGCAGTGGGCGTGCGGGTCGCCAGCCTGCGCCGCCACGGCGGGCAGCCGGCCGATCCGCTGGGCGACACGGTGCTGGCCGACGGCGACACGCTGGTGCTCTCGGGCAAGCCGGGTGCGCTGGCGGCGGCGGTGGACCGGCTGCAGCGCGGTTGAGGCTGCTTCAGCGCGACGGCAGTCCGGCAACGCGCTCCAGCCGCTCGGTCGTCATCCACTCGTCCTGGTAGAGGTAGAAGCGGCGCTGCTGCATCAGGCGCCAGCCCTGCGGGCCCACCTGCCAGCGCCCGCCGCGCCAGGCCGGCAACTGCCGGGCGAAGGCGTCAGCGACCTCCGGCGATGCCAGCCAGGGCGCGGCGCCGTCGAGCGACCAGACCACCTCGGCCGCCACGCCCGGATACACCTGGCCCCGCACGCGCATGGGCCCGACAGTGCCGATGCCGCGCACCGAGGCCAGGCGCAGTCCGCGCGCGATGCACAGCTGCCGTCCGCCCGTCCAGTCCGTCAGCTCGGGGCGCGGCGCATAGGTGTGCAGCGCCGGCGGCTCGGACTCGCCGGCCGGCTCGTCGGGCTCGCGCTCGTACAGGCCGGCCGCGGCCAGCATGTCCATCCACGACAGCGTGGCCGCGTCGCCGGCCTGGACATGCACCGGCTGCGC
>Ga0164243_10000366_pt1 | contig 90031 bp, 73 predicted proteins | sample OricompcompostOP_FD_108781 | JGI IMG/M metagenome (GOLD analysis project Ga0164243, IMG submission 108781) | Organic Plus compost microbial communities from Emeryville, California, USA - Original compost - Organic plus compost (OP) | ecosystem: Engineered > Solid waste > Mixed feedstock >... | reverse complement strand
GGCCAGCGCAGGATCTGCTCGGTGCACCACCAGTACTCCTCCAGCGTCTCGCCCTTCCAGGCGTAGACGGGGACGCCCTCGGGGCGCTCGATGGTGCCCTCGGGGCCGACCACCACCGCCGCGGCGGCGTGGTCCTGGGTGGAGAAGATGTTGCAGCTGGCCCACCGGACCTGGGCACCCAGGGCCACGAGGGTCTCGATGAGCACGGCCGTCTGGATGGTCATGTGCAGCGAGCCGGTGATGCGGGCCCCGGCCAGCGGCTGGCGGTCGGCGTACTCGGCGCGCAGCGCCATGAGGCCGGGCATCTCGTGCTCGGCCAGCTGGATCTCCTTGCGGCCGAAGTCAGCGAGGGAGAGGTCGGCGACCTTGTAGTCGATCCCGGTGTCGGAGATCTCGGGCGTGAGCGTCAGGGTCATGGGAAGAGGGCCTCCAAGGCCGGAGCGCGCCGACGCGGGCGCGACGGACGGGCGGTGCGGGCACGGCGGCCGGACGGCGCGCGTGCGTGGAGCGGGGCTGGGGCCCTCTGACCCTGACGATCAGCCCGGCGGGACAGTCTAACGGGGCGCTACCTGGCGCCGATGCGAGCCTCGATGTCGGCCAGGACGGGGACCGGACCGGGATCGAGGCCCTGCTCGGCGGCGGCGTGGAGGCTGGTGAAGTCGCCGACCAGCACCAGGTCGAGCAGCTGGGCCAGCATGCCGTCGCCCTCGGCGGCGACCGTGTGCACGGCCCCGACCACCTCGTCGAGGATCTCGTCGACCACGGCCAGGCGGGCGGCGACCTGCGGGTGCTCGAAGTCGTGGCGGAGGAGGAACAGCTGGAACACCTGGCGGGTGACGTCGCCGTCCTGACCCCAGCCGCACACCTCGTTGTGGGTGAGCTCGGGGACCTGGTTGGCGAACGCCGCGACCTTGGCGTTCTCGTTGAACTGGGTCTTCCATCGCTCGGCAGCGAGGCCGCCGAGGCCGTTGCCGCCGTAGACGATGGGGAACGCCCGACCCAGGCGGCGGGCCAGGCGGCGGGCCAGGTTGTCCTCGGTGATGAGGGCGTCGCGCCGCCGGGAGGTCTGGGCCACGGCGTCGTCGATCCACGACCGCCCACCGGGGAAGAAGCCCACCCGCTCGAGGGCGAGCAGCCCCGACACGGCGAGAGCCCCGAACGCGGCGCGCTCGATGGGGGCGTCGGGCTCGAGGCGCAGATGGCCGGCCCCCGCCGCGTCGGCGAGCTCGGCCAGCCGGCCGCCCCGGCTCACGGTGAGCAGGCGGGCGCCGTCCTCGAGGGCGGCCTGGGCGCCCTCGACGGTCTCCTCGGTGTCGCCGTCGAACGAGAGCGCCACCACCAGCGTCGAGGTGTCGACGAAGTTCGGCACGCCGTAGCCACGGTGCACCACGACGGGCACGGCCATCATCGGACCGGCGACCTCGAGGAGGAGCGAGCCGGCCTGGCCGCCCACGCCCATGCCCAGCACGACCACGTTGGCGATGTCGTCGTGGGCGGGGAGCTCCACGTCGGCGAGCGCGGCGCTGGCCGAGGCGGCGGCCACGGTCAGCTGCTCGGGCAGCGCGGCCACCGCGTCGAACATGCCGACGGTGTCGAGGATCACGGGACCTCGAAGGTGGGCGTCACGCCCTCGGCCTCGGCCTTGGCGAGCAGCCGCTCGTGCTCGGCGTCGTCGACCGTCGTGGCCTCGTCGACGAGCATGATCGGGATGTCGTCGCGGACCTCGTAGCGGCGCTTCAGGCGGGGGTTGTAGAGCGCCCCCTCGTCGGCGAAGTACAGCAGCGGGCCCTTGTCCTCAGGGCAGGCCAGGATCTCGAGCAGCTGGGGGTCGAGCGCCATCGGTGGCTCCTCTGGTCGGGGGTCAGGCCGAGCCGGCGGCGTCGGCGATCAGGGCCCGCACCTCGGCGACGTGGCGGTCGCAGGCCTCGCGGTCCTTGGCTTCGAGGTTCAGGCGCAGCAGCGGCTCGGTGTTCGACGGCCGCAGGTTGAACCACCACGGGTCGTCGGTGTCCGCGGTGAGATCGACGGTGAGGCCGTCGAGGCGGTCCTGGTCGGCACCGGCGAAGTGGGCGGCGACGATCTCGATCACCGCCTTCGGGTCGGGCACCTCGGTGTTGATCTCACCGCTCGCCGCGTAGCGCTCGTAGGGCCTGCGGATCTCCGACAGAGGCACCCCGGCGGTGGAGACGACCTCCAGCACGGTGAGGGCGGCGATGATCCCGGAGTCGGCCCGGTAGTTGTCGCGGAAGTAGTAGTGGCCGGAGTGCTCGCCGCCGAAGCAGGCGCCTGTCTCGGCCATGACCTGCTTGATGAACGAGTGCCCGACCCGGGTGCGCACGGCCGACCCGCCGGCCTCCGCGATCACCTCGGGCACGGCCTTCGAGCAGATGAGGTTGTAGAGCACGGTGCCGCCGGGGTGCTTCTTCAGCATGGCGTCGGCGACGATCGCGGTGGTGAGCGACCCCGACACCAGCTCACCCTGGTCGTCGACGAGGAACACCCGGTCGGCGTCACCGTCGAAGGCGAGGCCGACGTCGGCGCCGGTCTCCCGCACGCGGGCCTGGAGGTCGACCAGGTTCTCGGGCTGGATGGGATCGGCCGGGTGGTTCGGGAAGGTGCCGTCGAGCTCGCCGTAGAGGACCTCGAGCTGGAACGGCAGGCCGGCGAACACCGCCGGGGCGGTGAGGCCACCCATCCCGTTGGCGGTGTCGGCCACCACCTTCAGCGGGCGCAGGGCGTCGATGTCGACGAACGAGTGGGCGTGGGCGACGAACGCGTCGAGGGCGTCGTCGCGGCTCGACACCTCGCCCCGGGACGCCACCGGGTCGAGCCCGGAGAGGGTCATGGCCTTGATCTCGGCCAGACCGGTCTCCTCCCCCACCGGGCGGGCACCCGCCAGGCACAGCTTGATGCCGTTGTACTGGGCCGGGTTGTGGGAGGCGGTGAGCATGGCGCCGGGGGCGTCGAAGTGGCCGGCGGCGAAGAAGAGCGCGTCGGTGGAGAGCAGGCCCAGGTGCACCACGTCGACGCCCTGGGCGGTGGCGCCGCGGGCGAAGGCGTCGGCGAAGTCGGGCCCCGAGGGCCGCATGTCGTGGGCGACCAGCACCGAGGTGGCACCGGTGGTGTCGGCCACGAAGCGGGCGAAGGCAGCGCCGACCCGCTCGACGATGGTGGCATCGAGCTGGTCGGGGACGGTGCCCCGGATGTCATACGCCTTGAAGATGGCGCCGAGGGAGGCGGCGTCGAGGGTGGCCATGGGTCTCGACCCTAGTTCGGGCCCATCCCGCTCCCGACCGACGCCGACCCGCCTCCACCCGCCTCGAGCAGGTCGTCGGCGGTGAGGTCGTAGCGGCCCTCGGCCGACCACTGCCGCACCCGGAACAGGTCCCGTACGAGCCGCAACGCGTCGCGAACGACCCGGACGGTGGAGCGGGTGGAGTTCTCGACCCGCACCGGGACCTCGGTGAGCGACAGGTGGTAGCGCTCGACGAGGTGGAACACCTCCACGTCGAAGGCGAAGCCGTCGACGCGGGTGTGGGCGAAGATCAGGCGGGCCACGTCGGAGCGGAAGGCCTTGAGCCCGCACTGGGTGTCGCGGTACTGGCCGAGCAGCACCGCCCGGGTGAGCAGGTTGATGGCCCGGCCGCCGACCTCACGGAGGCGGCGGGCCCGCACCAGGGTGGTGGTGTCGGTGTGCCGTCGGCTGCCCACCACGACGTCCCACCCGCCCTCCACGAGTTCGACCAGACAGGGGATCTGGTCCGGGGCGTAGGCGAGATCAGCGTCGGTGAACACGACCGTGCGGCCCCGGGAGGCGAGCACACCCGAGCGCACGGCCGCCCCCTTGCCCCGGTTCTCGGGGTGGACCACGACGGTGGCCCCGGCCGCCTCGGCCTCGGCGGCCGTGGCATCGGTGGAGCCGTCGTCGACGACGACCACCTCGAGGCCTCCGTAGGCGGCGAGCACATCGAGCTCGGTGAGGAGGCGCTCGACGGTGCGACCGATGCGCCCCTCCTCCATGTACGCGGGGACCACCACGGTGAGGCGGACGTCACCGGGCGCCTCGGGGCGGGCCCGCCGGCGCACGAGGTCGGCACGAAGGGGCGACAGGCCGCGCTGCCACCGGACCAGGGCGACCGCGGTGACCGCGCTGGCGGCCGCGGCGACGACGACGGTGCGCAGTCGCTCACCCAGCATCGGGAGCCTCCGTCGCGTCACCGCCCGGCGTCTCGCTGGGCGCAGCATGCTCATCGACCGGGCCGGCCTCGACCGGCGTGGGCGGCTCCTCGACCGTACCGTCCTCGGTGGGGATGGTCGGGCCGTCGGTCGGTCGGTCGTCAGGGGGTGCGTCCGCGCCGGTGGCCCACGAGGGAGCCGGCGCGCCGAGCACGGCGAGCTGCGGGTCGAGGTCGGCCGCGGAGGTGCCGGGTGGGGGCGGCACCGATCCGCGATCGTGGGGGAACCACGGACGCGGCTCGGGCAGGTCGAGCGGACCCCGCCGCCACAGCCAGACCAACCCGACGACGCCGAGCAGGGTGAGGCCCCAGCCGAGGACGTCGACCGACGTGTAGCCGTAGTGCAGCTCGACGTGCTCCGCGGTGGGCACCACCACCATGAGGTTGGGCCCGACCCGCCACGGTCCCTTCGCCCCGTCGGCCTTCCAGTTCGGGAAGTACGACATCTTCACCAGCACCGGCTGGCCGATCTCGGTGACGTCGAACTCGATCGAGTCGGTCCCGATCTCCACGTTCGTCACCGCGATGGGCGTGGTGGCGACCTCGGTGGGCACCTCGCCCTCGGTGATGCGCTGCCACTCGGAGGGACCACCGGCGGCGGGCCACACGTCCCACTGGCTGGGGTCGAGGTACCAGGGGGTCACGGCCTCCCGCCAGCTGTGGGGCGACACCCCGGTGAGCACGGCGGGCTCGTTGGCCAACGGTTCGACCAGCGCGCTGTCGGCGACCTCGAACACCACCCACGGGCCGGACGTGGCGACCTCGGCGAGGCGGGGGTTGGCCCGACCGAGCTCGATCATCCCTTCCGAGATGGCCATGTAGTACGTCACGCCGTACATCTGGAGGTGCTGCACCCCCAGGTCGAACTGCTCGGCGGTGGGGGCACCCGCCACGTACGGCAGGTCGCGCTGGGCGTTCGACGGTGCGGTCGAGAGCTCGTCCTGGTTGAGGAAGTGGAACGGGGTGGTGGCCGACGCCTCGAAGTAGAGGCCCTCCATGGAGCCGATGCAGCCGTCGGTCCAGAACGGCAGCAGCATCAGCGCCATCGGGGTGCCGTAGCGATCGTGCTGCTCCTCGTGCTCCCACATCGCCCGGCCGCAGCCGTTGGTGTCGCCCAGCTCTCCCATCGTCTGCACGATGTCGTGGTACTCGGGGTAGGCGGCCTTGCCCTCGTAGCCGGTGAAGTTCCAGCGCGCCCACGACGGGATGAAGCTGCTCTCGCGGGTGGAGAGGAACAGCCAGTGGTAGGAGCCGTCCGCGCGGGTCGAGCCCAGCTCGAGGCCGGGCAGGTTCGGCATGGCCCGCAGCGGCATGGCCAGCGCGGTGAGCCCCACCACGGCACCCACCACGGCAGTGCCCACGGTGACCGCCTTCCTCGGCGTGGCCGGGTCACGGGACAGGAGCGACGCGACGGTGCGACCCAGCTCCGCCACCCCGATGGCGGCGAGCAGGTAGAGGCACAGGTACCAGAACGGCAGGAGGCGGGCGTTCCACAGCCGTCCCTGGGGGACGTAGCGGAAGCCGACGGCCGCCACGAGCGCCATGACGATCAGGAAGGCCCCGGCGCGGCGCTTCCAGGCGACCGACATCACGATGCCGAGCAGGGCGAGCACCAGCACCCACTCGATCGGCGGCGAGTTCGACAGCTGCGGGTCGAGGTGCTCGCGGCGGAACAGCAGGTCGAGGTAGGTGGTCTTCTTCTCCCACCCCATGTCGTTGAGGTAGGCAGACCGCAGGTAGAAGGGCACCACCCACCACGCGGCGAGGAGCGACCCCACCGCGCCCGCGCTCACGATCCACCACAGCCGGGTGCGGAAGCCGGGCCGGCGGGCCAGCGACACGAGCAGCCAGACGCCGGCACCGACACCGGCGAAGATCGCGGGGATGACGTGGCACAGGGCGGTCATCGCCAGGAGCACCGCGGCCAGCGTGCGGTGCCGCCCGTCGGCCATGCCGCGGCCGACCACGCCGAGGAAGAGCACCGCGAAGGTCAACGAGATCGAGAACGCGAACTCGCCGGCGAGCGTCGAGGCGATGTTGCCGCCGTAGATCGAGAACGAGCGGTCGAACAGGAAGGCGGTGGCCGCCACCGCGAACAGCGGCGGCGCGGGGAACGGCAGGCGCACCATCTTGGCGAACGCCCAGCACGCCACCGGCAGGCTCAGCAGGCCGCTGATGGCCACCAGCTTGAACGCCAGGCCGTACGGCAGGACCAGGCTGAGCAGGGCGATCGCCAGCGACGGGGGGACCATGTAGAACTGGAACGCGGGGAAGCCGGCGTACCAGTCAGGCGTCCACCCGGTGAGGCGGAACGAGGGCAGCAGGTGGTCGCGCAGGTAGGCCGGCGCCCAGACGTGGGCGCCCATGTCGCCACCTGCGGGCGTCGACGTGGAGAGCACGTCGCTCGGGCTGAGCTGGCCGAACACGAACAGCACGCAGCCGGCGACGATCACGAGCGACAGCCACGACTCGACGCCCCACCCGGCGGCCGTGCGGACGGCCTGCCCCGGCCAGGACCTCGCCCGGGTCATGCGTCCCGGCGGGTCGATGGCGGCACCGAGCCGGGCGACGACCGGGTCCTCGGGCCCGGCGGACGGCGATGGAGGCGCGTCGGAGGGCGCGGGCGCGTCGAGGTCATCGGTCATGGCCGCCCCATCGTGGCACCCGTCCAGGTCCGCCTGCGGTCATCTCGCGCGGGGTTCACCCCAGGTGGAAGACGAGGCCGATGGCGGTCACCGTGTTGAACCCCACGTGGGCCCAGATCGCCGGGCCGAGCCGACCGAACCGCCAGGCCATGTAGCCAAGGACGAGGCCGAAGAGGAACAGCGCCGGGAACTGGAGCACCTGGAGGTGCGACATGCCGAAGAAGGCGGCCGAGCACACGATCGCCCAGTGAGGGGCGACCTTCCGGGCGAAGATCCGTTGGGCGAACCCCCGGAAGTAGATCTCCTCCGCCAGCGGCGCACCGATGGCGACCACCAGGAAGACGAGCACGATCGACAGCGGGTCGGTGGCGCGGTCGGTGAGCGCACGGGCCGCGGCCGACACGTCCTTCACCCCGATCACCTTGAAGATCACCCAGTACAGGGCGGGGACCATCAGCAGCTGGCAGGCGACGCCCACGGCGAGGCCCACCGGCACGTCGACCGCCTTCATCCGCAGGCCGAGGTCGGCCACGACCCCGCGGCCCCGCTTGACGGCGAACCACACCGGGATGGCGCCGAGGCCGAGCCACAGCGGCAGCTGCAGCAGGGCGGTGAGCCACAGCGGCGGCGGCACCGAGATGACGAGCGGCTGCCCGCTGCCCGCCTGGGAGGCCGCCTGGCCCACGGCGGCGCCGACGCCGGTGGGGACGGTGAAGTCGTAGTCGGACGAGGACTGGGCGATGACGTAGGCGATGGTCGACAGCACCTGCGCCACGAGGAAGGCGAAGAGGAGGGCACCGGCCCCGTACGGCTTCTTGCCGGCCGGCGCCCCGTCGACCACTTCGGGGACCGCGACCGGGTCGCCCTTCGTCGTGGCGCCTTCTCCCCCGGACCCCTTGGCGCCCTTCGCGCCCTTGGTGCCCTTCGCCGAGGTGTCCTCCTGCCGGCGCCGCGAGCCGCCCTTCGCCCCCGGAGCCGCGGTCGGCACCCGACCCTTCGGCTTCGGGCCGGCGTTGGTGCGGGACGTCGGGGCGACCGAGCTGTCCTTCTTGGCCGAGGAGGAACGGCCGGACGGCCGGCGCTTGGCGGGGGTCACGGGCGCCGAGGCTACCGGCCCCGGTCCGCGTGCTCGGCCGCGCCCGGCGGTACGTTCCTCCCCATGACCCGATCGTGCGCCCGGCCCGGATGCGGAGAGCCCGCCACAGCGACCCTCGCCTACGACTACGCCGGTCGCACCGTCGAGCTCGAGGCCCTCGCCGACGAGGCCCACCCCGCCACCTACGACGTGTGCCGGCGCCACGCCGACAGCCTCGTGGTGCCCCGCGGCTGGCGCCTCCTCGACACCCGGCGGGGCCACGCCGCGCTGGCCGGGCACCTCACCGCCCCCTGACAGGGATTTCACACCCGGCCCTCTAGTCTTGGGGCATGAGCCCCGACGCCCCCACCCCTCCCCCCGGCGAGAGCCGCGGCAACGGCCGCTTCGGCTCCGACCAGGGATGGCCCCGGTGGACGATCTTCGTGATCGTGGCGGTGGTGGTCGGCGCCATCGGCCTCCAGTTCCTGGCCTCGAGCACCAACAGCACGTCGATCAGCTACGGCGAGTTCATCCAGAAGCTCGAGGCCAACGAGGTCAAGGGCGCCGACGAGAACAACGCCGACGCCTCCTTCAACAACACCAACGGACACATCTCCGGCACCCTCGCCGACGGGTCCAACTTCTCCACCACCGGCCCGCTCCAGCCCACCGACGCCGACCAGCAGCTGATGACGGAGAAGGGCGTCGACTTCTCGACCCCCACCGACAGCTTCTTCAGCACGCTGCTCCCGCTGCTGCTGCCGGTCGGCCTGCTCATCGGCTTCTTCGTGTGGATGCAGCGTCGGGCCCAGGGCCAGATGGGCGGGATCATGTCCATCGGCCGCTCGCGGGCCAAGACCTACACCAGCGAGAAGCCGGCCACGACGTTCGCCGACGTGGCGGGCTACGAGGGCGTGAAGCAGGACATCACCGAGGTCGTCGACTTCCTCAAGCACCCCGAGAAGTTCAGCGAGATCGGCGCCCGCATCCCCAAGGGCGTGCTGCTGGTCGGCCCCCCGGGCACGGGCAAGACCCTCATCGCCCGGGCCGTCGCCGGTGAGGCCGGTGTGCCGTTCCTGTCGGTCACCGGCTCCGACTTCATGGAGATGTTCGTCGGCGTCGGCGCCAGCCGGGTCCGCGACCTGTTCCAGAGCGCCCGCAAGATGGGCCGGGCGATCATCTTCATCGACGAGATCGACTCCATCGGCCGCAAGCGCGGGGCCGGTCTCGGCGGCGGCCACGACGAGCGGGAGCAGACGCTCAACCAGATGCTGGCCGAGATGGACGGCTTCGAGGTCACCACCGGCATCGTGATGATGGCGGCCACCAACCGGCCCGACATCCTCGACCCCGCCCTGCTCCGCCCCGGCCGCTCCGACCGCCAGGTCGTGGTCCCGCTGCCCGAGCTGGAGGACCGCCGCCAGATCCTCGACGTGCACGTCCGCCACAAGCGCATCGCCCCCGACGTCGACCTCGACCTGGTCGCCCGGGGCACCCCCGGCATGAGCGGCGCCGACCTGTCCAACCTGGTCAACGAGGCGGCCCTGTTCGCCGTGCGCGAGGGCAGCGCCGAGATCCACAAGCGCCACTTCGAGGAGGCCCGCGACCGCGTGCTCATGGGCCAGCGGCGCGACTCCATGGCCCTCTCCGACCTGGAGAAGGAGGCCATCGCCTACCACGAGGCCGGACACGCGGTGTGCGCCGCGGTGCTGCCGACCGCCGACCCGCTGCACAAGGTCACGATCATCCCGTCGGGCATGGCCCTCGGCGTCACCATGCAGCTCCCGGTCGAGGAGCGCCACATCTACCGCCAGGACTACATCGAGGACTCCCTCGTGGTCCGCATGGGCGGCCGCATCGCCGAGGAGCTGGTGTTCGGCGTGGTGTCCACCGGGGCCAACAACGACCTGGTCGGCGCCACCGAGCTGGCCCGCAAGATGGTGCGGGAGTGGGGCATGAGCTCCCGCGTCGGCCCCATGGCCTGGGGGTCGCAGGGCCAGGTGTTCCTGGGCGAGGACCTCATGCACACCCGCGACTACTCCGACGACACCGCCCGGGTGATCGACGAGGAGGTCGAGCGGATCCTGCGCGAGGCGCAGGAGCGGTGCCGCACCACCCTCACCGAGAACCGCCACGGCCTCGACCTCGTCGCCCGCGCGCTGCTCGAGCACGAGACCATCGAGGGCACCGAGGTCACCCGGCTGCTCGAGCTGGCCCGGGCCGGCTCCACGTCGGCGAACCCCCACAGCCTGGCGGCCACCGGCGGCCCCTCCACGGGCGGCGCGGAGGGCCTCGGCGGCCCGAGCGGGTTCCCGCACTCCGACCAGCCCGAGGTCTGACGGCCGACGCTCAGACGGTGGGTTCGGCGTCGCCCTCGGCGCCGTGGCCCTCGCAGTGCCCGGGGGTCGAGCCGGGCTCGCGGGCCTCGGCGACGGCCGCCCACAGGTCGGTGGCGGTCACCGGACCGATGAAGTGCCGGACGACCACGCCCCGGTCGTCGGCGATCAGGGTGAGCGGCACGGCGTCGATGCCGTAGCGGCGGTGGAGCTCGGGCTCCGCCCCCACCTCCACCTGCTGGACGGCCACCGGGCCGTCAGGGCCGGCGTCGAGGGGGTGCGCCCGCTCCCACACCCCGGCGCACGTCTGGCAGGTGGCCGACGTGAACACCACCACCAGCCAGGGGGCGGTGGGGCGGTCGAAGTCGGCCCGGTCGAGCTGCACGGGGACGTGCCACGTCGGGCCCGAGGGCGGGGCCGGGCGCCGGCGCTGCACCAGCACGGCCACCACCACGGCGACGGCGACCAGGACGAGGGCGAGAACGAGCCGCTCCACGGGTCAACCGGTGGTCGTGGTGGTCGACGAGGCCGAGCCGTCGTCGTCGGTGGTGGTGTCGGCGGTGGTCGTGTCGACCTCCGCCTCGCCGTCCACGGTGGACTGGTCGAAGGTCTCCGTCGGGGCCAGCTGGTCGGGATCGAGCTCCTCGGGCACCGCGGGGCCCACCACCTCGGTGGGCACCCACTGGGTGCCGTCGACGGGCACACCCAGCGGGGTGGCGACGTCGGCGGGGCCGGTGAACGCCAGCCACTGGCCCACCACCACCCCGACGTCGGAGGTGACCTCGACCGAGTCGCCGGGCACGAACCCGGCGGCGACCAGGTCGAAGACCACCCACTGGCCGGGGGCGACCGAGATCTCCGCGGCCTCCTCGACCGGGCCGGCCGATCCACCCCCGGAGCGGCGCAGGGACACGGTGGCGGTGTCGGTGGGCGACGGGTTGGCCACGGCGAGGTGGGCCACGCTCGCACTGTCGGTCGTGGCCACCGGTGCCAACCAGCGGGTGGCCACCACGGGCAGGCCGATGGTGGTCGTGTAGCCGTCGCCGGCAGGTCCGGTGATGCTGCGCTGGGCCACCACGTCGGCGCCGTCGGGGGAGGTCACCACCACCCAGTGGGGGATGCCCTGGGGCACCCGGTTGTCGGCCCCCTCGACGGCGCGGTCGGGCGGGACCACGTCGACCACGGTGAACCGGTGCGCCGGCACGGTGACCTCGAAGGGCTCGACGGTGCCGTTGGCGGCCGGGTCCTGGAGCTGGACCTGCACCAGCACCTCGACGTCGGCATCCCCGGGGTTGAAGACCGCCACCTGCTCGGCGGCCTCGACGGTGGGGGACGGACCCATCGGGAACATCCAGGTGGGGCTGGGGGTGGTGGCGCCCAGGGTGGCGGTGAGCCCCCGGGTGCCGCCGTCGCGGACCTGCAGGGACTGCACCTGCTCGGCCACCACCCGGCCGCTGCGGGCGCTGATGGTGGTGGAGACGTGCTCGTCCTGGGTGACGACGTCGCTGACCTTCTTCACCACCAGGGTGCCGCCGGGCACGACGAGGCCCTGGAAGTCCTGCGGCGTGCGGGCGCCATCCGGGGTGTCGAAGGCCAGGTCGAGCACGGCCTCCCCGGGGAACGGGTTGAACAGCGCCAGCCACATCTCGGTGTCGGTGCGGGTGGTGCCCGCCGGGAAGTACCAGGTCGAGCCGGGAGCCGACGCGCAGTCGGAGACCGACCGCCCGGTCGGGCCGGTGAGCTCGTGGGCGACGGTGATCTCTCCCCCGCTGACCTCCACCATGGCGGCGGCCCAGGGGGCGGTGACGTGGTCGCTCACCCGCACCAGCGAGCGGCTGTGGGCGGCGACCGCGATGGGCACCTCGACGGACGCCGCTCCCTCGGGGTAGAGCGTCACGGTGCCGGTGGCGTCGCTGTCGGACGCGTTGGCGACCTGCACGACCTGCTCGGCGACCCCCGCCCCCTCGCCCGAGAGGACGCCGGTGGCGGTGCCGGCCGCGCAGTACCAGGTGGAGCTGAGGGTGTCCGCCGGGGCGGCGGTCGCCGCCATCTCCGTGACCCGGACCGGGGTGACCGGGGCGTCGTCACGGCCCCGTTCGATCGCCACCCCCGCCACCAGGGCGGCGACGAGCAGCAGCAGGATCGGGGCCCTCCACACGCGCCTCACCGGTCGCCCTCCCCCGGATCGGGATCCGCCGGCCCGTCGTCTCGCTCCTCGGCGGAGGCATCGGTGGGCTCGGCGTCGGAGCCGGTCGGCGCACGCGGGACGGGTCCGGGCACGACGGGCACGGCCATGGTCGGCTGGTCGCCGGCGGGCGGCAGGGTACCCAGCAGCGCCTCGAGCTCGGGGCCGATCACGACGTGGCGGGGGGTGGCGCGGGGCGGCGCCGGCTCGGGCTCGACCAGCTCGGTGCGCTCGTCCTCCCGCACCCGGACCCGGAGCAGGTAGGCCACCGCCACCACCCACAGCAGCACCTGCCCGGCCAGGGCCAGCCGGCGGGTGGTGGGGGTGTCGAAGCGGAGGCGGGCCTCACCGGCGCCCGCGACCTCGTAGGTGGAGGCCCACCCGACCGCGGGCTGGGCGGGCACCTCCTGGCCGTCGACCTCCAGCACCCAGCCGTCGCCGGCGGCGGACACGAAGAGCCGGCCGCCGGCGTCGAGCCCGCCCGACCAGTCGGAGTAGCCGTCGACGTCGCCCAGCACCGCCGGGGCGGAGGCCAGGCCGGCGATCATGCGGTCGGCGAGGGCGTCGCCCCCCTCGGGGATCGCCGCGTCGGCGGGGAGCAGCGCCCGGGACGGCCCGAAGGCGGCGTTGCGGTACACCCGCACGCCGGCGTTGACCGTGACCGATTCGAGGTCGAGCTGGCCGTCGAGGACGGCGAGGAGGTCGCTCGGCACGTAGGTGGTGTCCTGGGCGAAGGGGTCCGGCGCGGGGGCGAGGGGCACCACCACGTACTGGACGGCCATGGGGGCCAGCAGCGCACCCAGGCGGGTGGTGCCGCCCGAGGCGGCGATCTGGAGCGCCGACTCGGTGGCGGAGGCGGCCCCGATGTCACCCGCCCACGTCTCGGCGATGGTGGGCGTGCCCGCCGACGAGGTGGCGAAGGCCATGGTGCGGTCGGCACCCAGGTCGTCGATGGCGGGCGCCTCCAGGCGCCACCCGGCGAGGGGGATGGCGCTGGCCTCGCCCACCCACAGCACCCGCGCCGTCTGGGCGTCGGCCGGGGTGTCGAGGAACTCGAGGGTGGAGTCGTAGTCGCCCCGGGGCAGGTCCCACCGGCCCGACATGGCGCTGCCGAGCGCGGGCAGGAGGGCGATCACGAAGCCCGCGCCGGCGAGCAGCGACACGATCTGGCGCCAACCGAAGTGGTAGTCGGGCAGGTCGACCTCGAAGGCCGCCATGCCGAGGCCGGCCGAGAGGGCGATGCCGGCGGCGGCCGGGGCCAGGAGCACGTCGGGCGCGGGGAGCGCCGCCTCCAGCCACCCCTGCCCGATCACCCAGGTGGTGGCGAACCCGGCGACGGCGAGGGCCCAGCCCCGCACCGCCCAGCCGAGGCGCCACCGGCGACCGATGAGCAGCGGCAGCAGGGCGGTGACCAGCACCGCCCACCCGAACAGGCCGGGGTCGACGGGCCCGGTGGTGAACCGCAGCACCTCGTTGAGCCCCAACGCGTAGCCGCTGGTGGAGCTCACCCCGATCACGGCGTCCCACCCGTCGGCCGCGGACAGGGTCCACGGCAGCTGGAGCACGACCGCCACCACGGCGCCACCGACACCGACGAGCAGGACCCGCCCGGCGCCGGCGACCGATCCGGCCAAGAGGCCGCCCACCACGACGGTGAGGGCGCAGCCGACGACCACCAGCACCATGGCCGGTTCGATGGTGGCGGCCAGCGCGGTGACGACACCGACGGCGACCACCCGCTGGAGCAGGGGCCGGCGGCGCACGCCGGGCCCCGCGCTGCCGCCGGTCTCGCCGAACGGGGCGAGACCACTGGCGGCGGCGAGCTGGGAGAGCACCCACGGGACGGCGGCGTAGGCGACGAGCCCACCCCAGCGCCCTTCCGCCATGGCGTTGGCCGGCAGGGGGACGATCACGTAGGCGACGGTGGCGACCATCCGGGCCCGGCGCGAGCCGACCGGCTTGGTGAAGCGCCACAGGCCCACCGCGCCGAGGGGCCACAGCCCGAGGATGAGCACCTTGCGCAGCACGCCGACCGCCCCGAAGAACACCACCCCGAGACCGCCGAACAGGCCGAGGCCGGTGGGGGCGGGCGCGGTGGACCCGAGGCCGACGGTCTGGAACCCGCTGATCCAGCGGCTGAGCATCTGGCCGGGGCCGAGGAACGGCTGGAAGTCGCCCACCGCCGGGATGTCGCCACGGCCGAACAGCAGCTCCCGGCTGCCGAGCACGAGGAAGCCGACGAGGAGCACCCACACCACGACCGACGTGGTGGCGCGGGAGGCGCGGAGGTTGGAGACGAAGTCGCGCCGGCCGGTCTCGTCGCGGCCGAGCTGGGCCCGGACGAACGCGGAGAGGCGGGCGCTGCCCCGGCTCTGGAAGGACCGGACGTCGGAGTCGGGGACCTGGCGGACACCCGCCAGCAGGGCACGGCGGCGCCGGGTCGACCCGGCGTGGGTGAGGTTCCAGGTCCATGCCCCCGCCACGTCGCGGGCGTGGCGCAGCCGGCCCAGGCAGAGCGACTGCACGACCTCGAGCAGGGCGAGGACGGCGGCGATGGGCGTGGTGCGCAGGCGGGTCCCCAGCGCCTGGTTGGCCCGCTGGGCCCGCAGCCGGTGGCGCTGCTGGAGGCGGCGCCGGTCGTCGACCGGGCGGCGCACGCCGAGGGCCTCGAGGTGGGCGACCCGGGCGGCCGGCGCGACCACGACCCGGGCGCCCGCGGCGTGGGCCCGCCAGCAGAGGTCGAGGTCCTCACCGTGGAAGGTCATGGCCCGGTCGAAGCCGCCGATCGCCTCGAAGAGGTCGGCCCGCACCAGCGTGGCGGCCCCGGGCACGTAGAAGACGTCCCGGACGGCGTCGTGCTGGGCCTGGTCGAGGTCGCCTCGCTCCACGTAGTGGACCGGCTGGCCGTAGCGGTCCGAGCCCATGCCCACCGACAGCAGGCGCCGCTCGTCGGTCCACTGCACGAGCTTGGGGCCGACCACGCCGGCGTTGGACCGGTAGGCCTCCTCCACGAGGAGCCGCACCGCGTCGGGGGCGAGGCGCACGTCGTCGTGGCAGAACAGGTGGAACGAGGCCCCCTGCACGGCCGTGAGGACCTCGTCGGCGGCGGCGCCGAACCCAGGATCGGTCTCGAGGCGCCGCAGGTGGGCGTCGGGCAGCACCGCGGCCAGCCGGCGGCGCACGTCGGCCGGGTCCGCGCTGGCCGTGTCGACCACCAGGACCGACACGTTCGGGTAGTCCTGGTCGCGGACGCTGCGGAGCGTCTCCTCGAACCACCAACCGGGGTCGTGCACGACCATCGTCACGACGACCGCGGGGGCCGGCCCCTGGGGGTCGTCGGGCCCGGCGCCGGAGGTGGCGTCAGCGCGCGTCGGGGAGGCTTCGGGGTCAGTCACGACGACCGGCGAGGGTAGTCCTCTCACCGTCGATCCCGATTCACCCCGTCTACGCTGGTCCTATGGCCGGGGACCCGATCGACGATCTGCGCCGGGGTGCGAGAGATGTCGTGTGCACCGGCCTGGGCCTGGGCATCCTCGGGTTCCAGCGCCTCCAGGTGCGCCGCCGGGAGCTCGAGAGCGCCCTTGGCGTCGGCCTGCCCCCCTCTCCCGACGACGTGGGCCGCCTGCTCGGGCGCCTGACCGGCGACGACTGACCCGACGTTGCGCCTCGCCCTCGACACCACCTCGCTGATCGGCGCGCGCACCGGCGTCGGGACCTTCACCGCCGAGCTGGTGGCGCGCCTGGCGCGCGACCCGTCGCTCGAGGTCACCGCCTTCGCGGTCACCCGGCGGGGCGCCGGCGCCATGGCCAGCGCCCTCCCCCCGGGCGTCGGGGTCGTCCGGCGGCCGATGGTGGCCCGCCCCCTGCGCTGGTGCTGGATGCGCGGCGACCTTCCGCCGATCGAGTGGTGGACGGGCACCGTCGATGTGGTGCACGGCCCCAACTTCGTGGTGCCGCCGGCCCGCCGGGCGGCCGAGGTCGTCACCGTCCACGACCTCACCTGCGTGCGCTTCCCCGAGATGTGCACCGCCGACGTGCTCCAGGTCCCCACCCTCCTGCGCCGGGCGCTCGCCCGGGGGGCGTGGGTGCACACCGTGTCGTCGTTCGTGGCGGCCGAGGTGGTCGACGCCCTCGGCGCCGACCCCGACCGGGTCGTGGCCGTGCCCAACGGCGCCCCGCCGGCGGCCCCACCGGGCGACCGCGACCGCCTCGCCCCGGCCGGTCGGCGCCGAGCCGGCACCGACCGCTATGTCCTGGCCCTCGGCACCCTCGAGCCCCGCAAGGACCTCCCGACCCTCGTGCGGGCCTTCGACCTGCTCGCCGACGACGACCCCGAGCTCGCCCTCGTCCTCGCCGGCCCCGACGGCTGGGGCGCCGAGGCCGTCACCCGGGCGATCGCCGAGGCCCGCCACGGGGGGCGGGTGCGACGGCTGGGCTGGGTCAGCGACACCGACCGGCGGGGGCTGCTGGCCGGAGCGGCCGTGGTCGCCTACCCGTCGGTGTACGAAGGCTTCGGGCTGCCCCCGCTGGAGGCGCTGGCCGAAGGCACGCCGGTGGTGGCCACCCGTGCCGGGGCGCTGCCCGAGGTGCTGGCCGACGCCGCCGAGTGGGCGGACGCGGGCGACGCCACCTCCGTGGCCACCGCCCTGGCCGCCGTGCTCGGCCGCCCCGACCGGGCTGCCGCCCTCGTGGCGGCCGGGCAGGCCCGGCTGGCGGCGTACTCCTGGGACCGCACCGCCGCCGAGCTCACCACCCTCTACGCCCGCGCTGCCGCCTCCCGCTGACGCGTCCGCCGTTCCGGTCACCCGATCGGACCCGGGAGCGTCCCAGATCTCCACGCGAACGCCGGTGGGATCACGGGGACGGCGCGTCCACGGCGGTCGCCTAAGCTCGCCCGCATCCTCCCCGGGCCCGCCGGGGGCCGACACGGGGACCCACGACAGGTCGATGAAGGCGCTCGTCACCGGCTCGGCCGGCTTCGTCGGACGACACCTCACCGCGCACCTCGAGGCCCACGGCGACACCGTCGTCGGCATCGACCGGACCGACGGCCCCGACCTGCTCGACGGCCCCGCGGTGGCCGCCGCCGTCGCCGAGATCGAGCCCGACGTCGTCTACCACCTCGGTGGCTGGAGCGACGTCGGCGCCTCGTGGGACCACCCCCGGGCCGCGTTCGAGGTCAACGCCCTCGGCACCCTCAACGTGCTCCAGGCGTGCACCGCGCACGGCGCTCCCCGGGTGCTCGCGGTGAGCAGCGCCGACGTCTACGGCAGGGTCGATCCCAGCGAGCTGCCCATCCGGGAGGACGCCCCGTTCCGGCCGGTCACGCCCTACGCGGCCAGCAAGATCGCCGCCGACCAGCTGTGCCTGCAGGCCTGGCTGGGCTACGGCCTGCCGGTGCTGCGGGTGCGGGCGTTCAACCACCTCGGGCCGGGCCAGTCGCCCGCCTTCCTCGCCCCCGCCCTGGCCGAGCGGATCGCCCGCAACGAGCGCGACGGCTCCGAGGTCGTGCCCGTCGGGAACCTCACGCCCCGGCGCGACGTCACCGACGTGCGCGACGTGGTGCGGGCCTACCGGCTGCTCATGCTCCACGGCGAGCCCGGCGAGGCCTACAACGTGTGCACCGGCACCGACCACGCCGTGGCCGAGCTGGCCGAGCGGCTCGTCGCCCTCGCCTCCCACCCGATGCGCCTCGAGCCCGACCCCGCCCTCCAGCGCCCGGTGGAGACCCCCGTGCTGCGGGGCGACCCCACCAAGCTCCACGAGGCCACCGGCTGGGAGCCCGAGATCCCCCTCGAGCGGACCCTGGCCGACGTGCTCGCCGAGGCCCGGGCCGCCGCCGGAGCGACGCTCGCCTGACCCGCCCACCGCCCGCACGCCCCTCCCGGGCGTCGGGCTCCTCCCGCCGTAGGATTGCTCGATTCCCCCTGCCGCTCCCCCGGCAGCCGATGAACCCGGACACCCCATGACCAAGCGTGCACTCATCACCGGCATCACCGGCCAGGACGGCTCCTACCTCGCCGAGCTCCTGCTCGAGAAGGGGTACCACGTCATCGGGATGGTCCGCCGCTCGTCGACGCTGAACTTCGAGCGCATCGGCCACCTCCAGGAGCACATCGAGCTGGTGCCCGGCGACCTCCTCGACGAGGTCTCGATGATCCAGATCCTGCGGGCTCACCGGCCCGACGAGGTCTACAACCTGGCCGCCCAGTCGTTCGTGCAGACGTCGTTCGGCCAGCCCGTGCTCACCGGCGAGACGACGGCCCTCGGCGTCACCCGCCTGCTCGACGCCATCCGCCTGGCCGACCACGACGTGCGCTTCTACCAGGCGTCGTCGAGCGAGATGTTCGGCAAGGTCGTCGAGGTCCCCCAGCGTGAGTCGACGCCGTTCTACCCCCGCTCGCCCTACGGCGTGGCCAAGCTCTACGGGCACTGGATCACGGTGAACTACCGCGAGAGCTACGGGATGCACGCCAACTCGGGCATCCTCTTCAACCACGAGAGCCCACGGCGGGGCCTCGAGTTCGTCACCCGCAAGATCGCCCACGGCGTGGCCCGCATCAAGCTGGGCCTCGACCGGGAGCTGCGCCTCGGCAACCTCGACGCCCAGCGCGACTGGGGCTTCGCCGGCGACTACGTCACGGCCATGTGGCGCATGCTCCAGCAGGACCAGCCCGGCGACTACGTGGTGGCCACCGGCGAGACCCACTCGGTGAGGGAGTTCTGCGAGCTGGCCTTCGGCCACGTCGACCTCGCCTGGCAGGACCACGTCGTCATCGACGAGCGCTTCTTCCGGCCCGCCGAGGTCGACCTCCTGGTGGGCGAGCCGACCCGGGCCCGCGAGGTCCTCGGGTGGTCGCCCCGCACGTCGTTCCCCGAGCTGGTGCGCATGATGGTCGACGCCGACCTCGAGCTCGTCGCCCGCCAGCAGCGCAACCTGGCCTGACCCGGTGATCGTCACCCTCGCGGGCGGCGTCGGGGCGGCCCGGATGCTCGCCGGGCTGGTGCAGGTGGTCGACCCCGCCGACATCACGGCCGTGGTGAACGTGGGCGACGACCTGGAGCTGCACGGCCTCCACATCTCGCCCGACCTCGACACCGTCACCTACACCCTGGCCGGCGCGATCAACACCGAGACGGGCTGGGGCCTCACCGGGGAGACGTGGCAGGCCCGGTCGATGCTCGAGCGCTACGGCGGGGTGAGCTGGTTCGGCCTCGGCGACCGCGACCTCGGCACCCACCTCTACCGCACCCAGCGCCTCTCCGAAGGGGCCGACCTGGCCACCGTCACCGCCGAGATCGCCGCCGCCTGGGACCTCCGCCTGCGGATCGTGCCCGCCACCAACGACCGGCTCCGCACCATGGTCACCCTGGCCGCCGACGACCCCGAGAGCCCCGGCTCCCCGGGGCTCTCCGCCGGCTCCGAGATCGGCTTCCAGGAGTACTTCGTGCAGCGCCACCACGCCGTGCCGGTGGCCTCGATCCGGGTGGACGGCGCCGACACGGCCCGACCCACCCCCGGCGTCCTGGAGGCGATCGCGGCCGCCGAGGCCGTCGTCGTGGCCCCGTCGAACCCCATCGTGTCGATCGGTCCCGTGCTCGCCGTACCCGGGCTCCAGGAGGCGGTCTCCGCCCGCCGCGACCAGGTGGTGGCGGTGTCTCCCATCGTCGCCGGCACCGCGCTGAAGGGTCCCGCCGACCGGATGCTCGTCGAGCTCGGCCACGAGGCGAGCGTGGTGGGCGTGGCCCGCCTCTACGCCGCGTTCGCCGGCACCCTCGTCATCGACGAGGCCGACGCCGGGCAGGCCGAGGCCGTCGAGGCCGAGGGAATGCGCTGCGTGGTGACGCCGACGGTCATGCGCACGCCTGCCGCGGCAGCCGCCCTCGCCCGCGCCACCCTCGCCGCCGTCGGCGTGGCGACGGCCGACCCGGAGGGCACGCCGTGACGCGCCTCAGCGTCTTCGGTCTCGAGGGCATCCCCGAGATCCGTCCGGGGGCGGACCTGGCCGGGCTCATCGCCGAGGCCGCGGCCAGTGGCGACGACACCGTCCTGGCCGACGGCGACGTCGTGGTGGTGACCCAGAAGATCGTGTCGAAGGCCGAGGACCGCCTCGTGCCCGTCGACCCCGACGACCCGCTCTCCCACAAGCCCCTCGTGGAACAGGAGTCGGTGAGGGTCCTGCGCCGTCGGGGCGAGCTGGTGATCAGCGAGACCGTCCACGGGTTCGTGTGCGCCAACGCCGGGATCGACCTCTCCAACGTCGAGCGGGGCTGGGCCGCGCTCCTCCCGGTCGACTCCGACCGCTCGGCCCGCCGCATCCGCGACGGGTTGCGCCACCGGGCCGGCGTGGAGGTCGGCGTCATCGTGTCCGACACCTTCGGCCGCACGTGGCGCCGGGGCGTCACCGACGTGGCCATCGGCTGCGCCGGCGTCGCCGGGGTGGTCGACCTGCGGGGCACCCCCGACGCCCTGGGCCGGGAGATGCAGGTCACCGAGGTGGCCGTGGTCGACGAGATCGCCGCCGCCGCCGAGCTGGTGATGGGCAAGTCCACCGGCATCCCCGTCGCCGTCGTCCGCGGCGTGGACCCCAGCTGGCTGCGCGACGGCAGCGTGCGCGACGAGATCGTGCGCAGCCCGCGCGACGACCTCTTCCGCTGACCCGGGGCCCGTCCGGTCGAAGCGCCGACCGGAGGGCCGGCGTCAGTTCGACTCGGGCAGTCGGGCCCCGTCGAGGTGGGCGGCGGCGCGCACCTCGTAGGCGTCGCCGATCACGGTCATCCCGGAGAGGACCGCGCCCTCCCCCAGCCGGGCGCCGGCCCCGATGACCGAGCCGTCCACCAGGACCCGAGGGTCGAGGCGAGCGCCGGGCAGGACCACGGAGTCACGGATGATGGCGTGCTCGCCGATGGTGACGCCGGCCATGACCACCGAGTGGTCGACCACCGCCGTCGGGTGGATGACCGCGGAGGGGTCGACGGCGATCTCGTCGCCGCCCCGCTCGCCGTCGATGAGGTCGAGCTGCGCCTCCACATAGGTGCCGGGAGTGCCGGCGTCGACCCAGTAGGCGTCGCTGTGCACGGCGTAGAGGGTGCCGTCGGCGACCATGGCGGGGAACGTCTCCCGCTCGATCGACACCTTGCGGCCCTCGGGGATGCGACCGAGGACCGAGGGCTCCAGCACATAGGTGCCCGCGTTGATCCAGTTCGTCGGCGCCGTGCCCGGCGCCGGCTTCTCGACGAAGGCGGTGACCCGGCCCTCGTCGTCGATCGGCACCACGCCGTAGCGGGACGGGTCGTCGACCGGGGTGAGGGCGATGGTGCCCTCGGCGCCGCGCTCGTGGTGGAAGTCCCACAGGACCGTGACGTCGAGGTCGGTGAGCACGTCACCGTTGACCACGAGGAAGGTCTCGTCGATGCCCACCGAGGTCGCCGCGAACCGCACCGCGCCGGCGGTGTCGAGGGGCTCGGGCTCCACCGCGTAGTGGAGCGTCACACCGGCGCAGCGACCGTCGGGGTAGGCGTCGAGGAACGCGTCGGGCCGGTAGCCGAGCGACAGCACGGCGTCGGTGACGCCGTGGCGGCCGAGGGCGCCCACCACCCGTTCGATCATCGGGCGGTGGACCACGGGCAGCATCTGCTTCGGGGTCGTGAGCGTCAGCGGGCGGAGACGGGTGCCGAACCCGCCGACGAGGACGACCGCCTTCACGGAGCCGCCGTGGTGTCGGTGGACTCGGTGGTCGGCTCGGTGCTGGTGGTGGTGGGCGCTGCCGTGGTGGTGGAGGTGGCGCCGGGCACGTCGGAGAGCTGGTTCAGCTCGGGCACCGACGGCGGACGGGGCACCTCGGTGCCCTCGGGCACGACCGCCAGGGTGATGGCCAGGCGGTCCTCGTCGAACCGGAAGCCGCCCATCTCGCCGGCCGGGATGATCAGCGGCTCGGCGCTCTCGTCGTCGGCCGGCCACACGTAGAGCGACACCGTGGCGGGCTGGCCGTTGCAGTCGTAGCCGTTCTCGTAGGCGGTGCCGTTCACCGTGAAGCCGTTCGAGTTGAACTCGAGGCCCGTGGTCTCGCCCCACTTCGCCAGGGTGGCGTTCTTCCCCGCTGCGGCGCTGTGGAAGGGGTGGAGGTGGGCCACACCGTCGCCGTGCGTGTGCAGCCCGGTGGTGTCGGGGACCACGTCGGTGAGGGCGGGCAGGAAGGCGTCACACACGTAGATGCCGTAGGCGGCGTGCCAGTGGTCGTTGACCGTGGGCGTGACCGCAGCGGCCTCCTGGTTGGTGTTGCGGGCGACGAGGACCAGCAGCACCCCCACCACGACGATGGCGGCGATGCCCAGCGGGAAGCCGATCCGGCGCTTCGGCCCGGAGCTGGAGCGACCACCGGCGCGTGCCGCGCGGGCGACCTTCTTGGAGGAGCTTGCCTTGCCCATAGGGCGCAGAGGCTAGCTGCCCCCAGACCACGCTCCGACGCACCTGCCCCGCCGCGCCCGAGGACCGGCGGGACGGCCCGGCGCCGCCGTGAGCAGGAGCTTCAGCCTCGGCGGGCCGGGCGCCCCCTGCGGGCCCGCAGCTCCTCGAAGAGCTCCTCGTAGGCGGCGGCCACCGCCGACGGCGAGGCCCAGCCCTCGACGAAGCGACGGCCCGAGGCCCCCATCTGGGCGGCGGTCTGGGGCTCGTCGAGGAGGCGACCGACGGCCGCGGTGAAGGCAGCCGGGTCGTCCGGGGGGACGGCCAGGCCGGCACCCGCCCGCTCGACGGTGCGGGCCACCTCCGTGCCCTCGTCGACGCTCGCCACGATCGGCCGCCCGGCGGCGAGGATCGAGTAGAGCTTCGACGGCACGCTCGACCAGGCGAGGCCGGCCTTCAGCGGCACCACGTGCACGTCGGCCGCGGCGAGCACCTCCGGGAGCCGCTCGGCGGGCTGCATGTCGACGAACCGCACGTTGGGCAGGTCCGCGGCGGCCTCCTCCAGGTCGGGACGGGCGGCCCCTCCCCCGTTGATGACGAAGACCACGTCGGGCCGGGACACGGCGAACGAGCGGGCGGCGAGCAGCACCAGGTCGAGCGACTGGGAGAACCCCACGTTGCCGGCGTACATCACCACCTTCTTGCCGGTGAGCCCGTAGTCGGCCCGGTAGGCGTTCTCCCGCTCGTCGGGCCGGATGCGGTCGGTGTCGACGAAGTTGGGGATGACCCGGACCTTGGATGCCTCGCGATCGGCCCGCTCGGAGTCGAGGCCGGAGGTGATCTTGGTGCGGACGTTGTCGGCCAGGTCGTCGGACAGCACCGTCACGGCGTCCGAGAGGCGGTAGGTGGTGCGCTCGAGCCAGCTGGCGGCGGCGATGACCCGCCGCCCCTGGAGCAGGCCGAGCTCGACGGCCACGTCGGGGAAGACGTCCTGGATGTTGAACACCAGCGGCACCCGCCGCAGCGCCCCCACCGCCCAGCCGGCAGGGCCGAGGGTGAGCGGGGGCGACATGGCGAGCACCGCGTCGGGGCGCATCTTGGAGACGGCGCCCACCGCGGCCGACAGGGCGGTGAACCCCCCGAAGGCGAGGGCGCGGGCGGGGATGTTCCGCTTGTCGGTGGGGAACGGGTGCACCCGGCTGATGCGCCCCCACTCGGTGATCTCGTGGCGCACGAGCTGCCCGTCCCACCCGGGCTCCAGCGCGTGCTGCTGGTACCAGGGCAGGGCGGTGACGATGTGGAGGCGGTGGCCGCGCTCCACGAGCTCCATGGCGATGCGGGTCATCACGTCGCCGGTGGGGGCGACGTCGGGCGCGAAGTGCGGGCACAGGACGACGAGGTTCACCCGGCCTCCTCGGGGATGGGTTCGACGTCCCGCCCGGCGGCTTGGCGGTACACGTCGGCGAGCGCGGCCGCGGCGTCGGGCCAGCGGAACCGCCTGGCCCGCTCGACGCCGTGGCGGGACAGCACGGTGCGTCGGGCCGGGTCGTCGAGCAGATCGGCGAGCGCGTCGGCCCAGGCGGCCGCGTCGAGGGGATCGACCAGCACCGCCGCGTCGCCGGTCACCGAGGGGAGGCCGCCGACGTCGCTGGCCACCACCGGGCAGCCCCGGGCCATGGCCTCGAGGACGGGCAGGCCGAACCCCTCGTACCGGCTGGGGAACGCCATCACCGACGCCTCCCGGTAGAGGACGTCGAGCTCGTGCTCGGGGATCCGACCGGTGCGCACCACCCGACCCGAGAGCCCGTAGGCGGCGACGGCCGCCCGCACGACCGGTTCGAAGGACCCCTCACCCCCGGTGAGGACCAGCCGGGCGTCCGGGTGGGAGCCGGCGATGCGGGCGAAGGCGGCCACGAGGGTCTCGTGGTTCTTGTGGGCGTAGGTGATCGCCGGGTACAGCACGAACGGGTGGCCGAGCAGGCCGTGGCGGTCGAGCACGGACTCCCGGACCAGCGGGTCGGGGCCCGGTCCCGGATCGACGACCCCGCTCGGCACCAGGCTCACCCGGGTGGGGTCGACGCCGGCCAGCACCACCGCATCGGTGGCGGTGAACGAGGTGAGGCAGATCACCCGCGCCGCCGCCCGCAGCGACCGGGGGGCCATCAGGCGGATGTAGGTGCGCTTCACCACGCCGAACCGCTCCGGGTGGGTGATCGGCTGGAGGTCGTGCAGGGTGACCACGCCGGGCGCGGTGCGCACCGCCGGCATGGTGCCGCCGGCGTGGTGCACGAGCTCCACGCCGTCGAGGCGGGTGCGCGCCGCCAACCACGTGGACTCGACGGCCACCCGGGCGAGCCGGGAGCTACCGGCCACGGGTGCCACGACCGTCCGGAACCGGTCGGCCAGGTCGGGGTGGGCGCCACCGACGCGGGCGTTCACGTAGAGGGTGACGTCGAGGTCCTCGGGCGCCAGGTCGGACAGGGCCCGCATGAGCCCGAGCGTGTACTCCTCGCTGCCCCCGACCTCGCCGGGCACCAGCCACAGGAGGTTCACCCCCACCCGCACGGGCGCCGTGGCCCGGCTCATGCCGCGGCCTCCCGGTAGGCGGCGGCGAGCGCCTCGGCGGTGCGGGCCCAGCTGAACCGCGTGCGAGCCCGCTCCCGGCCGGCGGCGCCGAGCCGGGCGGCCTCGTCGGGGTCGGAGAGGAGCCGCCGGAGGGCGTCGGCGAGCCCGTCGGCGTCCGACGGGTCGACGAGCAGGCCGGCGTCGCCCGCCACCTCCGCGGTGGCGGTGCCGGAGGAGGTCACCACGGGGGTCCCCTGGGCCATGGCTTCGAGGACGGGCAGGCCGAACCCCTCTTCCAGGCTGGGGAAGGCGAACACCTCGGCGCCCGCATAGAGGGCCCGGAGCGCGTCGGGGTCGACGAACCCGACCGGCCGCACCCGGTGGCCCAGCCGCTCGAGCCGGGCCGTGAGGTCCTCGTTCCACCCCTTGGGACCGGCGAGCACGAGGGTGACGGTCGGGTCGTCGAGGCGCTCGAAGGCGTCGAGCAGCACCGGGAGGTTCTTGCGAGGCTCGATGGTGCCGGTCCACAGCACGTAGCGGCCCTCGACCCCGAGGCGGGTCCGCACACCGTCCACCGCCGAGGCGTCGACGGAGACGATGTCGACCCCCCACGGCACCAGCCGCAGGCGGGGCGGCTCGAAGCCGTGGTTCGCACAGTCGTCGAGGGTGGCCTGGGAGGGGCAGACGACCACGGCCGCGTCCCGCCGGGCCAGGTCGATGGCCCGCCGGAAGAAGGCGTGGCCCCGCCGGGTGGCCCGGGACGGGTCGCGCAGGAAGGCGAGATCGTGGACGGTGACCACCATGGGCGCCGACGGCGGAGGGACGGCCATGCCGGTGGCGTGGATGACGTCGACCGGACCGGTCGCCCGCTCGACCGGGGGTCGTCGCAGGCGGTGCCAGGCCTCGTAGAGGGCGAGCCGGGGCAGGGGCAGGGCCGCCACCGGGATCGAGGGGGTCCAGGCCGGGGCGGGCGGACGCGTGTGGCGGGCGCTCACACCCACCAGGTCCACGTCGGCCCGGTCCTGCAGGGCGCGCACCGACTCGAGGGCGGCGCGCGCCACCCCGCCAGGCACGTCGTGCCAGCACTGCTCGAGGGTGACGGCCACCCGCAGCGGTCGATCCATGGAGGGAGGAGTCTCCCACGGCCACCGGGCCTACCCGGGCACGGCGGAGGCCCCCGGTAGGATGCGACCCATGCACGTCGACCCCGATCCCGACTTCTGGCGCACCCGCACGGTGCTCGTCACCGGGGGTCGTGGGTTCCTCGGGCGGGCCGTCCTCGACCGGCTCGAGGCACGGGGCGCCACCTCGGTGGTGGCCCCCACCAGCGCCGACTACGACCTGCGCGACCGGGCCGCGGTCACCGCCATGTTCTCCGACGTGCTGCCCGACATGGTCATCCACCTGGCTGCCCGGGTCGGCGGCATCGGGGCCAACATGGCCCGACCGGCCGACCTCTACCTCGACAACCTGCTGATGGGCACCTACGTGCTCGACGAGGCACGGCTGCGGGAGACCGAGAAGACGGTGATGGTGGGCACCATCTGCTCGTACCCCAAGTACACGCCGGTGCCCTTCCACGAGGAATCGCTGTGGCAGGGCTACCCGGAGGAGACCAACGCGCCCTACGGCATCGCCAAGCTGGCCCAGCTGGTGCAGCTCCAGGCCAACCGGGCCCAGTACGGGCAGAGCGCGATCTACCTCATGCCCACGAACCTCTACGGCCCCCGCGACAAGTTCCACCCCGCGGTGTCCCACGTGATCCCGGCCCTCATCAAGAAGGCCGTCGACGCCAAGGAGTCGGGCGCCGACCACATCGAGGTGTGGGGCACGGGCTCGGCGAGCCGGGAGTTCCTCTACGTCGACGACGCCGCCGAGGGCATCGTGCTGGCCGCCGAGCGCTACGACGACGGCGAGCCGGTGAACCTGGGCGCCAGCCGCGAGCTGCCCATCCGGGACCTGGTGGAGATCATCGTGAAGCTGGTGGGGTTCGAGGGCGACGTGCGGTGGGACCACACCAAGCCCGACGGGCAGCCCCGCCGCGGGGTCGACGCCAGCCGGGCCCGCGAGCGCTTCGGCTTCGTGGCCGCCACCCCGTTCGACGAGGGCCTGCGGCTCACCCTCGACTGGTACCTCGCCAACCGGGAAGAGGCCGAGTCCCGCCCGTACTGAGCCAGGCCCCGCCCGCCGCCGGAGGCTGGGTCAGGCCTCGCCGGCCGCGAGGGCGGCCGCGAAGTACTCCGCGGTGCGGGCCACCCCCTCGCGCAGCGCGATGGTGGGCTCCCAGCCGAGGAGCGTGCGGGCCTTGGTCAGGTCGGGCCGCCGCTGCTTGGGGTCGTCGACCGGCAGCGGCCGGTGCTCGATCGGCGAGCTCGACCCGGTGACCTCCAGCACCACCTCGGCCAGCTCCAGCATGGTGAACTCGCCGTCGTTGCCGATGTTGATGGGGCCGGTGTGGGGACCGTCGAGCAGGGCCAGGAAGCCGCGGACCTCGTCCTCGACGAAGCAGAACGAGCGGGTCTGGCTCCCGTCGCCGTAGACGGTGAGGGGCTCGCCCCGCAGCGCCTGCACGATGAAGTTGGACACCACCCGACCGTCGCGGGCCCGCATGCGGGGCCCATAGGTGTTGAAGATGCGCACGATGCGCACGTCGAGGTCGTGGGTGCGGTGGTAGGCGAGGGTGATGGCCTCGGCGAAGCGCTTGGCCTCGTCGTACACGCCACGGGGCCCGATGGGGTTGACGTTGCCCCAGTACTCCTCCGGCTGAGGGTGCACCAACGGGTCGCCGTACACCTCGCTCGTGCTCGCCAGCATGAAGCGGGCCCCCTTCGCCCGCGCCAGGCCCAGGGCGTTGTGGGTGCCGAGGCTGCCCACCTTGAGGGTCTGGATCGGCAGCTCGAGGTAGTCGATCGGCGAGGCCGGGCTGGCGAAGTGGAGCACCGCGTCGACGTCGCCGGGCACCCAGATGTGCTGGCTCACGTCGTGCTGCACGAAGGTGAATCCCCGCACCCCGAAGAGGTGCTCGATGTTGCGGGTGCTGCCGGTGATCAGGTTGTCGACGACGACCACCTCATCGCCACGCGCCAGCAGCGCGTCGGTGAGGTGGGAGCCGAGGAAGCCCGCGCCTCCGGTGACGACGATCCGTGCCATGTTCACTCTCCCGGCCGGCTCAGCGCCGACCGATGCCTTCGTACTCGAAGCCCCGCCGCCGCGCCGCGGCGCGGTCGAGCAGGTTCCGCCCGTCCACGATCCGGCGGTGGGCCATGGCATCGGCCACCTTGTCGAGGTCGAGCCACTTGAAGTCGTCCCACTCGGTGAGCACGACGAGCACGTCGGCGCCCTCGCAGGCGGAGTAGGGGTCCTCCACGATCTCCACGCCCGGGAGCTCCGGGAGCTCGCCCTTCACCGTCGGGTCGTAGGCCACCACCCGGGCACCCGCGGCGAGGACCCTGCTGAGCACCTCGAGCGCCGGCGACTCCCGCCGGTCGTCGGTGTTGGCCTTGAACGTGAGGCCCCAGGCGGCGACCGTGGCCCCGTCGAGCGAGCCGCCCGCCAGGCGGGCCACCTTGTCGGCCACCCGGTCGAACTGCTCGGCGTTCTGCTCGAGCAGGGCGTCGAGCAGCGAGAACTCGTAGCCGTGCTCCTGGGCGATGTACCGCAGCGCTTTGGAGTCCTTCGGGAAACATGAACCGCCCCACCCGGGGCCGGGGCGGAGGAACTCCTGGCCGATGCGCTTGTCGTAGCCCATGCCGAGCACCACGTCGTTGACGTCGGCGCCGACGGCCTCGCACAGGTTGGCCACCGCGTTCACGAACGAGAGCTTCATGGCGAGGAAGGCGTTGGACGCGTACTTGATGGTCTCCGCCGACGCCGGGTCGGTCACCATGAAGGGGGCGGGCACCCCGAGGTAGAGGCCCGCGATGCGCACCGCCGCCGCCTGGTCCTCGGCGCCGATCACCACCCGGTCAGGGTTCAGGAAGTCGTGCACGGCCGAGCCCTCGCGCAGGAACTCGGGGTTGGAGACCACGTGGATGTCGTTGCGCTCCAGCACGCGCTCCACGAAGCCGGCCGAGCCCACGGGCACGGTGGACTTGTTCACCACGATGGTGCCGGGGCTGAGGTGCGGCCCGATCTGGCGGGCGGCGGCCTCGAGGTAGCTGAGGTCGGCCGAGCCGTCCGCGCCCTGCGGGGTCGGCACGCACAGGTACACGAAGCCGGCCTCGCTGGCCGCGACGACCGGATCGTCGGTGAACCGCAGCCGGCCGGCCTGGATCCCCTCGTGGACGATCTCCTCGAGGCCGGGCTCGTGGATGGGGATCTCACCCCGGTTCAGGCGCTCGATCTTCGACCGGTCGATGTCGGCGCAGATCACCTCGTGCCCCAGGTGGGCGAAGCACGCGCCCGTGGTGAGACCCACGTAGCCCGTGCCGATCACGGCGACCTTGTTGTCCATCAACGTTCCCGCTTCCGCTCGTCTCGTCCTGAATCTATCGACGGCTGAGCGGCGCCCTTTACCGATGCGGTGGTCAGCCGCAGCTCTCACCCGGCGGCGGCTGGGGGACGAACTCGCTGAGCGTCGTGGTGGTTACGGACTCGAACACCGTGGTGGTCGTCGTCTCGACCACCGTCGACGAGCTGCTGGACGGCGGCTCGGTGGTGGGGGTGGTGATCGAGCTCGGATCGCCGGGGATCGGGGTGACGCCCCGGAACACGTCGAAGATCGGCTGCGCGTCGGCCGTGTCCAGGATGAGCACGCTCATCGCGCCCACCATCTTCCCGGTGGCCGGAGGCGTGTAGGTGACGAGCTGGTCGGGGTCGTAGTCGCGGAACTGCATGCCCAGGTCGATCAGGTCCTGGATCGAGAACTCGGTGTCGAGGGTGACGTTCTTCTGGGCGATGCCGAGCAGGTCCTTCAGCACGAACGGGTTGCGCACGCCCTTCGCCACCGCCTTGCGCAGGGCCGCCTTGATGAACTGCTGCTGGCGGGCGATGCGTCCGAAGTCGCTCGACGGGTCCTCCTGCCAGCGCCCGTTCGGCGTGCGCCGGATCTCGAAGTGGCGGGAGCGGGCGTAGGCGAGCGCCTGGTCGCCGTCGAGGGTCACGCATCCGGGGTCGTACTGGAACAGACCGGTGTTCTCGTCGCGCGACGGGTAGTTGAAGTAGACGGGCACCCCGTCGACGGCCGACACCAGGGCCTCGAAGCCGTGGAAGTCGACCATGGCGTAGTGGTTGATGGGGATGCCGAAGTCCTGCTTGATGGTCTCGATCAGCCGCTCCGGCCCACCGAGCGCCAGGGCGGTGTTGATGCGGCCCTTCCCCCCTCCCGCCAGGTCGACGTAGAGGTCGCGCGGCAGCGACAGGATCGCCGCCTGCTGGGTCTGCGGATCGACACGGAGGATCATCACCGTGTCGGTGTTGAGCGAGGTCGTGCGCCCCACCAGCACGGGGTCCCCGCTCTCGAGGCCGGTGCCGTCGTCGATGCCGACCAGCAGGATGTTCTGGGGCTCACCGGGCGCGGTGGGCGGCGAGAGCGAGGCGCCGACGTCGATGCGCGGCAGGGCCGACGCCTGGTTGTAGGTCCACCAGACGCCACCGGCAGCCACCAGGCACACGAGGACCAGCAGGATGTTGAACGAGAGCAGCAGCCTCTGGGGCCACGTGCGGTGGGGGCGACGCACGGGCGGCAGGTTACCGGAGCGCCCCTGCCGGGCAGGGGCACCCCGCGACGTAGGCTCGCGGACGTCGTGAGCCCCCTGCCTGCCGCCCCCCGTGCCCGCGACGTCGAGTGCGTCGCCGTCGTCGGCGGCACCGTCGCGAGCGGGCTGGTCGACCTGACCCACGACCTGGCCGCGCTGGACTCCCACGGATGGTGGGCCGTGGTGCTGCCGTTCGACGGCGCCCCGGTGTGCGCCCGCTTCGAACGGCGCCGGCCCAGCGGGTCGGTGCCTCGGCCCTCCCGGCCCTGGGTCGGCCCTCCGCCCGGGTCGTGGACCTCGTCGCTCGACGCCGACGCCTTCGCCGCCCGGGTCGAGCTGGTGCGCGAGGCGATCGCCGCGGGGGACGTCTACCAGGTCAACCTCACCCGTCGGCTCAGCGCTCCGCTTCCCGCCGACGCCTCGATGCTGGCCCTCGGCGCCGCCTTGGCGGCGGGGAACCCGGCGCCGTTCGCGGCCGTCGTCGACCTGCCCGCCGCCGGTGTGCGGGTGGCCTCGGCGTCGCCGGAGCTCTTCCTCGCCCGGCAGGGTCGTCGGGTGCGGTCCTCCCCCATCAAGGGCACCAAGGCGCCAGGGACGGCCTTCACCGCCAAGGACCGGGCCGAGAACGTCATGATCGTCGACCTCGTGCGCAACGACCTCGGTCGGGTGTGCGTCCCCGGGACCGTGCGGGTGCCCGCCCTGCTCGCCGAGGAGGAGCACCCGGGGCTCGTCCACCTGGTCAGCACGGTCGAGGGCGAGCTGCGCGCCGGGGTGGGCTGGCCCGAGCTGCTCGACGCCACGTTCCCTCCCGGGTCGGTCACCGGGGCCCCCAAGCTGGCGGCCATCGAGCACATCGCCCGGCTGGAGCCGGTCCCCCGCGGGGTGTACTGCGGCGCGGTCGGCTGGGTCGACGCCGACCGCCGGGAGGGGGAGCTGAACGTGGCGATCCGCACCTTCTGGGCGGAGGACGACCAGCTCTGCTTCGGCACCGGCGGGGCGATCACGTGGGACTCGACGCCCGCCGACGAGTGGGCCGAGACCGACCTGAAGGCGGCCCGGCTCCTGGCCGTCGCCTCCCCGGGGGCGGCGTGACCGGTCAGCCGTCGACCGCGGGCCGACCGGCCGCGTGGCTCGACGGCCGCCTCGTGGCGCCCGACGCCGCCGCCATCCGGGTCGACGACCACGGCGCCACGGTCGGCGACGGGGTGTTCGAGACGCTCCTCGTGCGCGCCGGGCGGCCCGGCTTCTGGGACCGCCACATTGCCCGCCTGGCCCGCTCGTTGCGGCTCATGGAGCTGCCGCCGATGGACGAGGCGCTGCTGCGACGGGCGGTCGCCGAGGTCGTCGAGGCCTGCGGCGCGCCGGACTCCCGCCTGCGGATCATGGTCACCAGCGGGCCCGGCCCGAGCGGCCTGCGCCGGGGCCCGCGCCCGACGGTGCTCGTCACCGCCAACCCGCTCACCGCGCCGGCCGGCGTGGCCGACCCGGTGACGGTGCGCACCGTGCCGTTCGCCCGCAACGACAAGGGCCCGCTGGTCGGCGTGAAGGCCACCAGCTACGCGGAGGCCGCGGTCATCCAGGCCCGGATCGACGCCGCCGGTGTCGATGACGCCCTGCTGGGCGACACCCGCGGCTGCCTCTCGGAGGCGCTCACCGCCAACGTGTTCGTGGAGCTCGGCGGGGCCCGGCTCACGCCCGGCCCGGCCAGCGGGTGCCTCGGCGGGATCGTGCGGGAGGTGCTGCTCGAGGCGGGGATCGCCGAGGAGGCCGACATCCCGCTCGAGCGTCTACCCGAGGCCACCGAGGTCTTCCTGACCTCGTCGGTGGCCGGGGTCCGTCCGGTCCGGGCGATCGACGGACGCCCCGTGCCGGTGGTCGACGGACCGATGGCCGAGGAGGCGCTGGCCGCGTTCCGAGCCGCCGAAGCGGCGGACGCGGCCGCCGCGCCGGACCTTCTCACCCGAGGCTGACGGCGCCCCGGAGGCCGGTGAGCGTGGGTCAGCTCCGGTGGCGGAGGTGGACCACGTCGCCCACCGTGACCTCGAGCGGCTCGTCCCCGGTGTCGGGGGCCACGAGCAGGTGGCCGGCCGAGGTCATGTCGACGGCGGTGCCCTCCACCGGTCCCCCGGCCAGCTCGACCCGCACCGGCCGCCCGAGGGTGGCCGACAGCTCCCGGACGCGCTCCAGCAGCAGGGCGCGCCCGGCCTCGGTGCTCAGGCGGTCGAGCCAGGTGTCGAGGTGGCCCAGCCAGGCCACCAGGAGGCGCTCCCGGTCGACCGGGTGGCCCACGACGTGGCCGAGGGCGACCGCCGTGTCGGCCAGCTCGGCGGGCAGCACCTCGGGCCAGTTGACGTTCAGACCCATGCCCAGCACCACCGCGGTGATGCGCCCGTCGGCGACAACCGACTCGGCGAGGATCCCGGCGAGCTTGCGGCCGGCGAAGCGGTCCCCGGCGACGATCACCAGGTCGTTGGGCCACTTGATGCCGGGGAAGACGGCGGCGACCTCGTTGCAGGCCTCGCACGCCGCCACCGCCCCGGCCGCGGTGACGAGGAAGGCGTGCTCGGGATCGACGCGGGGGCGCAGCAGCACCGACACCAGGAGCGACGCTCCCGGCGGCGCCGACCAGGTGCGGTCGAGGCGACCCCGTCCCGCGGTCTGGTGGTCGGCGACCAGCACGACGCCCTCCGGGGCGCCCGACGAGGCCTCGACCAGCAGGTCCTTGTTGGTGGATCCGGTCTCGTCCACCCACCTCACGTCGGTGAAGCGGGTGCCGGCGACGGCTCGTGTGGCGGAGGACCCCTGCACACATGCCACCATATGGCGTGCTCAACAAGGTCCTCATCGCCAACCGCGGCGAGATCGCCGTCCGAGTCATCCGTGCCTGCCAGGAGATGGGCATCGCCACGGTGGCCGTGTACTCCGATCTCGACCGTGACGCCCTGCACGTCCGTCTCGCCGACGAGGCCTACGCCCTGGGGGGGCAGACCGCCGCCGAGAGCTACTTGAACACGGAGGCCATCCTCGACGTGATCAAGCGCAGCGGTGCCGACGCCGTCCACCCGGGCTACGGGTTCTTCTCGGAGAACACCGACTTCGCCCGGGCCATCACCGAGATCGGCGTCACCTTCATCGGCCCGCCCCCCGAGGCCATCACCGTCATGGGCGACAAGGTCTCCAGCCGCATCGCCGCCCAGGAGGCCGGCGTGTCGGGCGTGCCCGGCACCACCGAGTTCCTCACCGACGCCAGCGAGGTCATCGCCTTCGGCGAGGAGCACGGCTGGCCGGTCGCCATCAAGGCCGCCTACGGCGGCGGCGGTCGCGGCATGCGCGTCGTGCGCTCGGCCGAGGAGGCGCCCGAGGCGTTCGAGTCGGCCCGCAGCGAGGCCCTCAAGGGCTTCGGCCGAGACGAGTGCTACGTCGAGCGGTACCTCACCTGGCCCCGCCACATCGAGATGCAGATCATCGCCGACACCCACGGCAACTGCGTGTGGGTGGCCGAGCGCGACTGCTCCGCCCAGCGCCGCCACCAGAAGCTGGTGGAGGAGAGCCCGGCACCGGAGTTCCCCGCCGAGGTCCGCCAGGCCATGGGCGAGGCCGCCGTCAAGGTCGCCAAGGCCTGCGGCTACGTCAACGCCGGCACCGTGGAGTTCCTCTACCAGGACGGCGAGTTCTACTTCCTCGAGATGAACACCCGTCTCCAGGTCGAGCACCCCGTCACCGAGATGGTGTCGGGCATCGACCTGGTCGCCGAGCAGATCCGGGTCGCCTCCGGCCTGCCGCTGTCGTTCACCCAGGAGTCGGTCCAGCTCTCCGGCCACGCCATCGAGATCCGGATCAACGCCGAGAACCCCGCCGAGGGCAAGTTCCTCCCCTCCCCCGGCCACATCGACACCCTCGTCCCGCCGGCCGGCTTCGGCACCCGCTGGGACGGTGGCTACGAGTCCGGCGACACCGTGAGCCAGTACTACGACAACCTCGTGGGCAAGCTCATCTGCTGGGGCGAGGACCGGCCCACCGCCATCCGCCGCACCCTGCGGGCCCTCCGGGAGTTCCGGGTCGACGGCATCGCCACCACCATCCCCGCCGACATCGCCATCCTCGAGCACCCGGACTTCCAGGCCTCCACCCACTCCACCAAGTGGGTGGAGGACGTGCTCGACCTCACCGGCATCGGTGCCGCCCCGGCCAGCTCCGACGGCGAGGCCGAGGAGAAGGTGCAGCGCGACGTCGACGTCGAGGTCAACGGCAAGCGCTTCGCGGTGAAGGTGTTCGTGCCCGCGTCGCAGGCCGGGGCCGTGGTGGCCGCCGGCGCGGCCGGCGCTCCCGGTGGAGCCCGTCCCCGCCGCTCGGCCGCCTCGGGCGGCGCCGGCGCCGGTGGCGGCTCCGGCTCGGTCACCGTGCCGATGCAGGGCACCATCGTGAAGGTGCTGGTCGAGGTCGGCCAGGAGGTCGAGGAGGGCGCCACCGTCTGCGTCCTCGAGGCCATGAAGATGGAGAACAACATCGCCGCCGACAAGGCCGGCACGGTCAAGGAGGTCAAGGTGGCCCCCGGTGACTCCGTCGGCTCCGGCGACGTCGTCGTCGTCATCGAATAGCCCGACCCGGTCACCCGGATCCCACGAGAGGGGGTCGGCCCACCCGGGCCGATCCCCTCTCCCGTTCCCTCCCGGCGATCTGGCATGCGTTGTGCACCCGTAGGGGTGCACAACGCATGCCAGAAGCGGAGAGGCGGGACCCGCCCGGCCACTGTCACACCCCCTTGCTGGACTGGGGTCATGACCACCGACCGAAAGCCCATCCTCGGCCTCGCGGCCCAGCAGTTCGGTCTCTTCACCACCGCCCAGGCGGCGGAGCACGGGCTCACCGTCCGTGCGCTCCAGCGCTGGGTCCGCTCCGGTGGCCTCCGGCACGTCGACCGGCTGGTCTGGGCCGTCGCCGGAGCACCGGCGACCCTCGACCAGCGGGCCCTCGCGGCGATCCTGCGCCACGGTTCTCCCGCTGCTCTGAGCGGCGCCTCGGCAGCGTGGCTCTGGCGCCTGCCCGGTCGCCGACCCGAACCGTTCGAGGTCCACCGGATCCGGGGCGCCCGGACGGCTCCCCGTCAGGGGGGCCACAGCTCGAGGCTCTTCGATCTGCAGGACGTGACGGAACGACGTGGCATCCCGGTCACGACGCCGGTTCGGACCATCTTCGACCTGGCCGGGCGGCAGCACGTCGAGCGGACGCGCAAGGAGCTCAACGACCTCATGGGGCGTGGTCTCATCACCCTCGAGCTCCTCGACGAGGGGCTGACGCGTCTGGCTCGCCGAGGGCGCCCGGGGACAGCTGTCATGCGAGCGCTGACCGAGGAGGTGCGTGAGAAGGGGGTACCAGCCGGCAGCAACCTCGAGCTGATCGTGGAGGATCTCCTCGACACCGCCGGCTTCCGGCACATGGAGCGGCAGGTCCCGCTCTACGACGGCGACGGCTTCATCGCCCGGGTCGACTTCGGCGATCGCCGACGCCGCATCGCCATCGAGGTCGACAGCGACCGTTTCCACCACGGTCTGCTCGATCGCCAGCTCGACGAGGCGAAGTCGCACCGCATCCGGGACCGCGGCTGGACCCTCGAACGGATCGAGGAGCGAGAGATCTGGTGGGAGCGGCAGGCCCTCGTCTCCCGCCTCCGACGACTGTTGTCGATCACGACACCCACAGAACCTGACTCGGCCGCCGCATGACCGTTCTGGCATGCGTCGTGCACCCGTAGGGGTGCACGCCGCATGCCAGAACGAAGGGACGAGCGGAGGTCAGGGGGTGGGGACCCAGCCCGCGGGGGCGGGGACGGGGATGTCGAGGTAGGTGACGATCCCCGGGTCGGCGGCCACCACCGACGGGATGGCGTTCACCGCGGGCAGGCCGGTCATGACCATGCCCAGCACCATGAAGTCCTTGAACGACCGGGCCTCGAAGTCCCGGGGCGGGAACACGTCGAGCTTGGTCCGCACCGAGGGCATGCCCTGGACCTCGACCACGTAGCCGTGCTCGATGGGCCAGTCCGGTTCGAGGGTGCGGCCCTTGCGCCACCGCACCTCCGCCGACACGACCTTGCGGTCGCCCACCCAGCCCTGCCAGCTGGCCTCGATGCCGGCGACGCAGCCCGGCTCGATCTGCCACGAGTCCATCACCAGCAGCTCGGTGGTCTGGGCGAACGACGCCACGCACCTCACCTCGTCGAACGTGACACCGAGGGCGTCACCCAGCAGGTGCACGGCGTCGCCGAACACCGCGGTGCCCTGGGCCACCATCGCCGGCAGGTCGGGGTCGTCGATGGGACGGCCGTAGCCGACCGAGAGCTCGGTGTCGGGCGAGTCGTAGCCGGTGGAGTCGACCGACTCCAGCACCCGCACCGACTCGATGCGGTCGCAGATGCCGGCGGACACGACGCCCAGCAGGTTGAGCACTCCCGGGTTCATGCCCGAGCCGAAGATCGAGCTGCCGCCCTGCTGGCAGGCGTCGATGATGCGCTGACGGCCCTCGCCGAGGGCGTGGCCGGTGATGAACCCGGCGGTGGCGACGACGTTCACGCCCGCCTCCAGGATGCGCACCAGCTCGTCGACGTCCGGCCACTTCGGCGTGTACACGACGCAGTCCGGGTCGAGGGCGAGCAAGGCGTCGACGTCGTCGGTGGCGACCACCCCGGTGGGGTCGGCGCCGATCAGCTCCCCGATGTCACGGCCCACCTTGTCGGCGCTCCACGCGTAGCACCCCACCAGCTCGTAGTTCGGGTTGGCGAGCACCCCGAGCGTGGTCCGCTGCCCCACGTTCCCGGTGGTCCACTGCACGACGCGGTAGGTCCGCTCCCCCATCAGTCCCCCTCGACCTCGAGTCCGGCCCGACGCCGGACGACGAACCGACGTTAGGCGGCTGGAGCCGGACGCGCCCGCGCCCGCCCGGCGGTCACCGCAGCCGTCAGCGGGTGCTGATGACGAGGGTGCCGCCCGCCTGATCCGGGATGCCGCGGTGCAGCGACCCCGAGGCGCCGGTGCTGTAGACGCCGAGGAAGGCGGCCAGCGAGAAGGGCCCTAGAGGCAGGGCGAGGACCGACCACGGAACCAGGCCCCGCAGCAGCGCCTGGCTCGGCGTGGGCCGCTGGCCATCGGTGTAGCGGACGATCCGCAGGCCCATCAGCCACTTCCCGAGCGTGCGGCTGCGCCACGCCACGCTCACGAACTCGTAGAGGGTGCCGAGAACCGCCGCCGCCGGCAGCAGCCAGACGGGCACGTCGACCTGGATCTGGCCCTCGACGCTCTCGGTGGCGACCGCGATCACGATGCCCACGGGCAGGGCGATCAGGGCGAGATCGACCGCCCGGGCACCGAAGCGAGGACCGGGCGCGCCGAGGCTGTAGGGACCGCTGGCCGGGAAGTCCTCGGCCGTGGGCAGTCGCCGCTCGCCCGGCACGGGCTCCGGGTCACTCTGCGGCATCGGCGAGCGCCTCGGCGAGGGTCGGGTGGACCAGCAGGCTGTCGTGGATGTCCTGGACCCGGAGGCCGGCGGTGACGGCGAGGGCGATCACCGAGATGAGCTCCGCGGCGCGGCGCCCGACGATGGACCCACCCAGGATCACGCCGGTGGCGGGGTCGCTGATGATCTTCACGAACCCGCGCACGTCGTTCTCGATGAGGGCCTTGGCGTTGGCCGAGAACGGCACCTTGGTGACCCGGATCTTGCGGCCCTCGGCGAAGGCGTCGGCCTCGGCCAGACCCACGTCGGCGATCTCGGGCACGGTGAAGATGGCCGACGCCGCCTTGTCGTAGTCGAGCACCCGCTGGGACCCGCCCTGGTGGCCCATGGCGTGCTCCGCGATCTTGCGGCCCTGCATCGACGCCACGGATGACAGCGGCAGCCTCCCCGACAGGTCGCCGGCGGCGTAGATGCCGGGCACGTTCGACTGGCAGTTGTGGTCGACCAGCACGTAGCCGCCGCGGGTCTCGACCCCGGCCGCCTCGAGGCCCAGCGACTCCGAGTTGGGCACCGAGCCGATGGCGAGCAGGGCGTGCGACCCCTGGGCCTGGCGACCGTCGTCGCACACGACGGTGACGGAGCCCTCCTCCTTCTCGATGCCGATGGCCCGGGCGCCCTTGTAGAGGCGCACCCCACGGGAGATGAAGTCGTCCTCCAGGGCGGCGGCGACCTCCGGGTCCTTCTGGGGCAGCACCTGCTGACGGCTGACGATGAGGGTGACCTCGGCGCCCAGCGACCGGAACATGTGGACGAACTCCACGCCGGTGACGCCGGAGCCCACCACCACGAGGTGCTCGGGCATCGAGGGGGGCGGGTAGGCGTCGCGGGTGGTCAGCACCCGCTCGCCGTCGACCGCTGCCCACTCGGGCACGCGGGGCCGGCTGCCGGTGGCCAGCAGCACGATGTCGGCCTCGATCTCGACCGGCCCGTCCTCGGTGTCGGCGACCACCTGGCGGGGCCCGACGAGTCGGCCGGCGCCGCGCAGCATCCGCACGCCCTGGCTGGCCAGCAGCTCGACGTTGGCCCGCTCCAGGCGCTCCTCGATGGAGCGGATGCGAGCGTCGAGCACCTCGAGGTCGAGCTCGGCGCGCAGCTCGTGCAGGCCCATGCCGGACGCCCGGCCCATGCGGGCGAGGGTGCCACCGGTGGCGATCATGGCCTTGGAGGGGATGCAGTCCCACAGGTGGGCGGCGCCACCCACCACGTCCTTCTCGATCATCGTCACCTCGGCGCCGAGGCGCGCCGCGTGCGTGGCCGCAGTGTTGCCCGCGGGTCCACCACCGATGATCACGAAGCGCTTGGCCATGACCGGCAAGGGTACCGGCCGCGACCGACCGCCCCGGACCGTCCCCGGGCCGGGTGGACAAGCATTCCATCCAGGCCGGCGACAGAGCCCGGTGCGGTGCCTCAGGCGCCCTCGGACGAGCTCGCGTCCACCTCGGCCGGCGTCGGCATGGCCGCGGCCGCCCCTCGGCGCTGCACCGCCACCGCTGCCGCACGCACCGCGCGGCCCAGTCCTGCGACCATGTCCCGACCACGGGTCAGCTCGGCCGCCAGCCACCCGGTGAGGCAGTCGCCGGCGCCGACGGTGTCGACCGCAACCACCCGGGGGGCCGGCACCAGCACGCTGCCGGCACCGCGCCCGTCGACCGCCACCGCCCCGGTGGCCCCCAACGACACCACCACCCACGCCGGGCCCGGCCGGGCACCGAGCAGCGAGCGCACCGCGACGTGGGTGAGCTCCCGCGCCCGCTCCGGGTCGTCGTGCTCGGAGGGCACCGGCTCGGCGATCCCACCTGCAGCCAGGAGGGCCGCCAGCTCCGTCTCGTTCACCACCAGCACGTCGACGAGGTCCCACTCGCCGTCCCCGGACTCCCGGAACGGGGCCAGGTTCACCATCGTCGTGGCGCCCGCCCGTCGGCCGGCCGTCAGCGCGGCGGCCACCGTGGCCCCGGGCACCTCGGCCTGGCAGAGGACCACGTCCCCGGCCCGGGCCGCCACCGCCCCACCCGATCCCACGGTGACGGCGCTCGCCTCGGCGTTCGCTCCGGGCGACACCACGATGGTGTTCGCCCCGTCGCCCGCCACCGTGATGAGGGCCGTGCCCGTGGCCGCACCGGCGGCCACCGAGAGGCACGACACGTCGATCCCCTCGTCGGTCGCCACCTGGCGCAGCCAGCGACCGTGCTCGTCGTCGCCCACCGCGCCCACCAGCACCACCGGGACACCCGCCCGGGCGGCGGCGACGGCCTGGTTGAGGCCCTTGCCCCCGGGTGTGCGCACCAGGTCCGTCCCCGACACGGTCTCCCCCGCCTGCGGCAGCCGCTCGACCCCCGCCACCAGGTCCACGTTCAGCGACCCGACGACGATCACCCGGGCGCTCACCCGGTGCTCCTCACGACCCGCCGCAGGCGGTGGTCGTCGGTGAAGAGGCGACGGGTCAGGCCGAGCCCGATCACGGTGATGCTCGTGGCCACCGACCCCAGGATCAGGTACATGATCGCCAGCTGGATGGTCACCGCGTCGGCGGCGTCGGCCCCGGCCAGCACCAGACCGGTCATGGCGCCCGGCAGGAACACCAGCCCCACGGCCTTGGTGGACTCGATCTGGGGCACCAGGGCGGTGCGCAGCGCCGAGCGGACGTAGGGCCGGGAGGCGTCGGGCCAGGAGTGGCCGAGGGCGAGGCGGGCCTCGACCTCGTCTCGCTTGTCGCCCAGCTCCCCCACGATGCGCCGCCCCACCAGCACCGAGGCGGTCATCGAGTTCCCGACCATCATCCCGGCCAGGGGCACGATCGTGCGTCCCTCGGCCGGGAACATCCCGAGCCCGAGGATGACCGCCAGCGACACGACCACCACGGTGGCCATGGCGAGCGTGCCGAGGGCCCAGATCCCGGGCACCTCGCGGGCCCGGTTCCGGATGGTGATCCCGGCGACGGCCACCATCACCACGACCCACACGTACGCCCAGGCCACCGGGGCGTCGGGATCGAGCACCAGCTTCAGGGCGAACCCCACCACGAACAGCTGGGCGGCGGCCCGGGTGCAGGCCCACACGATCGACCGGGACAGGTGGAGCCGCTGCCATCCGGACAATGCCACGGCCACGGCGATCAGGACGAGCGAGGCGGCCAGCCCGCCCCACCCGATGGCGGTCTCGTTCACGGATCTTCCTCCCCCCGGGCCCCGTCGACGTCAGCGTCGCCCGCCAGGAACCGCGCCGCCTCCTCGGCGGTGGCGTTGCGCCCGTCGACCATCACCACCACGTCGTCGGCGAGGCGCCTGACCTGGTCGAGGTCGTGGGACACCCACAGCACGCCGATCCCGTCTCCGGCGAGGTCCCTGGCCAGATCCTCGACGCCGCGGCGGTTCACCGGGTCCAGGGCGGAGGTGGGCTCGTCCATCAGCAGCACCTCGGGCCTGGTGAGCAGCGCACGGGCGACGCACAGCCGCTGGGCCTCGCCCCCGGACAGGTCGTCGGCGGTGCGGTCGAGGAACTCCCGGTCGAGGCCCACCCGGACGAGCGCCGCGACCATCTGCTCCTCCGACGCCGTCGCGTCGGCGACGAGCAGGTTGTCGCGGACGGTCCCCGCGAACACCACCGGCCGCTGGAAGACCATCCCCACCCGGCGGCGCAGGTCCCGCGGATCGAGCTCCGCCGCGTCGCGGTCGTGGAATCTCACGGTGCCCGCGGACGGGACCTCGAGGCGATTCCCCAGCCGCAGCAGCGTGGACTTGCCCGCGCCCGAGGGCCCGGCCAGCACGGTCACCCGACCCCGGCGCACCACGGCGTCGACGCCGTGCAGCAGCTCGACGCCGTCGTCGGTCACCACCCGCACCGCCTCGAAGGCCAGCACCGGCGGGTGCGGCGGGGCGTGGTCCGAGGGCACGGCGCCAGCATGACACCCGAGAGGCGGGCCTCTTAGTCTTGGCGCGTGAGCGAGACCCCCACCGAACCCGCGAAGACCCTCGACGACTGGCGCGCCGCCGCCTCCAAGGACCTGAAGGGCGCCGATCCCGACACCCTCGTCTGGGAGACCCCTGAGGGCATCCGGGTCAAGCCGCTCTACACGGCGGCCGACCTCGAGGAGCTCGAGAACGTCGACACCCTCCCGGGCTTCGCCCCCTTCATGCGCGGCCCCCGGGCCACGATGTACACGGGCCGCCCGTGGACGGTGCGCCAGTACGCCGGCTTCTCCACCGCCGAGGAGTCCAACGCCTTCTACCGGCGCAACCTGGCCGCCGGCCAGCAGGGCGTGTCGGTGGCGTTCGACCTCGCGACCCACCGGGGCTACGACTCGGACCACCCGAACGTGGTGGGCGACGTCGGCAAGGCCGGTGTGGCCATCGACTCCGTCGAGGACATGAAGATCCTCTTCGACGGGATCCCCCTCGACAAGATGTCGGTGTCCATGACCATGAACGGGGCCGTGATCCCCGTCCTGGCGATGTTCGTCGTGGCCGGTGAGGAGCAGGGCGTCGACCGCTCGCTGCTCGCCGGGACCATCCAGAACGACATCCTCAAGGAGTTCATGGTCCGCAACACGTACATCTACCCGCCCGAGCCGAGCATGCGGATCGTGGCGGACATCATCGCCTACACCGCCAACGAGATGCCGAAGTTCAACAGCATCTCGATCTCCGGCTACCACATGCAGGAGGCGGGGGCGACGGCGGTGCAGGAGCTCGCCTTCACCATCGCCGACGGCAAGGAGTACGTGCGGGCGGCCATCGCCAGCGGCCTCGACGTCGACGCCTTCGCCGGCCGGCTCTCCTTCTTCTTCGCCATCGGCATGAACTTCTTCATGGAGGTGGCCAAGCTGCGCGCCGCCCGCGTGCTCTGGCACCGGGTCATGTCGGAGTTCGAGCCGAAGAAGCCGAACTCGCTCATGCTGCGCACGCACTGCCAGACCTCGGGCGTGTCGCTCACCGAGCAGGACCCCTACAACAACGTGGTGCGCACCACCATCGAGGCGCTGGCCGCGGTGCTCGGGGGCACCCAGAGCCTGCACACCAACGCCTTCGACGAGGCCCTGGGCCTGCCCACCGACTTCAGCGCCCGGATCGCCCGCAACACCCAGCTGATCATCGCCGACGAGACCGGCGTGACGAAGACGGTCGACCCGCTCGGCGGCTCGTACTACGTCGAGGCCCTCACCCAGGCCCTGGTCGACGAGGCCTGGAAGCTCATCTGCGAGGTCGAGGAGCTCGGCGGCATGACCAAGGCCGTCGAGTCCGGCATGCCCAAGCTCCGCATCGAGGAGTCGGCGGCCCGCAAGCAGGCCCGAGTCGACCGCGGCGAGGACATCGTCGTCGGCGTCAACAAGTACGTGCCCGAGGACGTCGAGCAGGTCGACGTGCTCGACATCGACAACACCAAGGTGCGCGAAGAGCAGATCGCCAAGCTCCAGCGCGTTCGCGCCGAGCGCGACGAGCAGGCCTGCCAGGCCGCCCTGGACGCCCTCACCGAGGGGGCCCGCGGCAACGGCAACCTGCTCGCCCTCGCCATCGAGGCGGCCCGCGCCCGGGCCACCCTCGGCGAGATCTCCGACGCCATGGAGAAGGTCTTCGGCCGTCACAAGGCGGAGATCCGTACGATCTCCGGCGTGTACGGCTCCGCCTACGAGGGTGACCAGGACTTCGCCGAGCTCCAGAAGGAGATCGACGCCTTCGCCGAGGCCGAGGGCCGTCGCCCCCGCATGCTCGTGGTGAAGATGGGCCAGGACGGCCACGACCGGGGCGCCAAGGTGATCGCCACCTCCTTCGCCGACATCGGCTTCGACGTCGACATGGGCCCGCTGTTCCAGACGCCGGCCGAGGCGGCCCGCGACGCGATCGAGCACGACGTCCACGTGGTGGGCGTCTCCAGCCAGGCGGCCGGCCACAAGACGCTGGTGCCCATGCTCATCGAGGAGCTGAAGAAGGCCGGCGCCGACGACATCGTCGTGGTGTGCGGTGGCGTGATCCCGCCGCAGGACTACGACGCCCTGTACGACGCCGGCGTCGCCGCCGTGTTCGGTCCCGGCACCAACATCCCGGCGGCGGCCCGCAAGGTGATCGCCCTCGTGTCCGAGCTCCGCTCGGGTTCGTGAGCCGGGCTCCCGACCGCGCCGACCTCCTCGTCGAGGGGATCCGGGCGGGCGACCGACGGTCGCTCGCCCGGGCCATCACCCTGGCCGAGTCCACCCGGCACGACCATCGGGAGCTCGCCGACGAGATCCTCGAGGCCCTGCTGCCCGCCACGGGCGGCGCCACCCGCATCGGGGTGTCCGGCCCGCCCGGGGTCGGGAAGTCCACCTTCATCGAGGCCTTCGGCGTGCACGTGCTCGACCAGGGCCACCGCCTCGCGGTGCTCGCCGTCGACCCGTCGAGCCGGCGCTCGGGCGGGTCGATCCTCGGCGACAAGACCCGGATGGGCGAGCTCTCGCAGCGGCCCGAGGCGTTCATCCGCCCCTCCCCCGGCGGTGGCCACCTCGGCGGCGTGGCCCGCCGCACCCGTGAGGCCATGCTGCTGTGCGAAGCGGCCGGCTTCGACGTCGTCCTGATCGAGACCATCGGGGTCGGCCAGTCCGAGGTGGCCGTGGCCGACATGGTCGACCTCTTCGCCCTCCTCGTGGCCCCCGGAGGCGGCGACGAGCTCCAGGGCATCAAGCGCGGGATCATGGAGCTCGCCGACCTGGTGATCGTGAACAAGGCCGATGGCGACCTCGCCGCGGCCGCCGGTCGCACCCGGGCCGACTACGCCAGCGCCGTGCACCTGCTGCGCCCCAAGTGGCACGCGTGGGCCACCGAGGTCCTGGCCGTGTCCGCCCTCACCGGCGCCGGGATCGCCGAGGTGTGGGAGGCCATCGAGCGCTTCTGCGCCGCCGTGCGGGGCAACGGTGAGCTGGACGCAGCGCGGGCCGCCCAGGCCAGCGCCTGGCTGTGGAGCGAGGTCGGCGACGCCCTCCTCGACCGCTTCCGGGCCGACCCGGCCGTGGCCGACCAGCTGCCCGCCGTCGAGGCCGACGTGGCCGCCGGCCGGCTCGCTCCCCCGCGGGCCGCACGCCTCCTGCTCGAGGCCTTCGCGCACCGACCCTGAGCGGCGGTGGTGCCGGGGCCCCGCGAGCGGCAAGTACCCTGGACGCCACCATGACTGCTTCCCGAGGGATCTCCGCCGTGGACCCGACCGCCGACGAACTCGCGCAGCTGAGAGCGGAGGTCGAGCGCCTCCGGGAGCTGGTGGGCCCCTCCGAGGAGTCCTACGAGAAGCTCCGCCTCGACGTCCTCGGCGCCCGTGACGCCGCCCGCGCGGCCGAGATCCAGGCGGGCGCCCTGCGGGCCCGGGTGCTCGAGCTCGAGGTCCTGATCAGCGGCTACGAGCGCGACTTCGAGTGGTTCCGCCACAACTTCATCCGGCGCCTCCACGAGCTCAAGCGGCACCTGCCGACCGTACGCTCCGTCGCTCGCCGCCTCGCTCGTCGATGACCCCCCGCTTCTCGATCGTCACCCCGGTCTACGACCCGCCGGAGGACGCGCTCCGGGAGATGATCACCAGCGTCCAGAACCAGACCTTCGGCGACTGGGAGCTCATCCTCGTCGACGACCACTCGCCGTCCCCGCACGTGCTCGAGGTCCTCCGGGACGCGGCCGCGCGCGACCCGCGGATCCGGCTGGTCGAGCGGACCGAGAACGGCCGCATCGTGGTCGCCTCCAACGACGGCCTGAGGATCGCCGCGGGCGAGTGGATCGTGCTGCTCGACCACGACGACCTCCTCGCCCGCACCGCGCTGCAGCGGGCGGCGGAGGCCATCGACCACGACCCCGAGATCGACTACCTCTACACCGACGAGGACAAGGTCGACGCCGACGGCCACCACCGGGACGCCTTCTACAAGCCGGACTGGTCGCCGGAGCGGCTGCGCTCCCAGAACTACTGCTGCCACATGTCGGTGCTGCGCCGCTCGCTGGTGGAGGAGGTCGGCGGCTTCCGGGAGGGCTTCGACGGGTCGCAGGACCACGACCTCATCCTCCGCGTCACCGAGCGGGCCCGGAAGGTGCACCACATCCCCGAGGTGCTCTACCACTGGCGCATGCTGCCCACGTCGGCGGCGGCCAGCACGGAGGCCAAGCCCTACGCGGTGGAGGCCGGCCGGCGGGCGGTCGAGGAGCACTGCGCCCGCGTCGGCATCCCGGCCACGGTCGAGGCCCAGGAACCCCCGGGCAACTACCGCGTGCGCCGACGCCTGGAGGGCCGCCCCCTCGTCAGCATCATCATCCCCACCCGCGGTTCCTCCGGACGGGTGTGGGGCGTCGAGCGATGCTTCGTGATCGAGGCCGTGCGGTCGATCGTCGAGCACGCCACGTACGACAACGTCGAGTTCGTCGTCGTGGCCGACGACGACACCCCCGAGGTCGTCCGTCGCGGCCTCGAACGGGTGGCGGGCGACAAGCTCAAGCTCATCCGCTACGACAAGCCGTTCAACTTCGCCGACAAGATCAACGTGGGTCGGCTCCACTCCGACGGCGACGTCCTCCTGCTCCTCAACGACGACGTCGAGGTCGTCACCCCCGACTTCATCGAGGTCATGGCGGCGCTCGCCCTCGAGCCCGACGTCGGCTCGGTCGGCGCCAAGCTGCTCTACGCAAACGGCACCCTCCAGCACGCCGGCCACCTCTACAACGGCGACGCCCTCCACCTCTTCAACAAGTGGAGCGCGGACTGGCCGGGACCGTCCTCGATGCTCGTCATCAACCGGGAGTGCATCGGCGTCACCGCCGCCTGCCTCGCCATCCGCCCCGAGGTGTGGGACGACGTCGGCGGCATGTGCACCGACTTCTTCGCCAGCTTCAACGACGTCGACCTGGCCCTGAAGCTCCACGAGAGCGGCTACCGCACGGTGTGGACGCCCCAGGCCGTGCTGTACCACTTCGAGAGCGTCACCCGCGACCCCACGGTGTCCCTGCAGGAGGTCCAGCTCCTGATGTACCGGTGGGAGGCGTGGCTCCACAACGACCCGTACGGCAACCCCAACCTGCAGCCCAAGCGGCAGGACTGGCTGCCCCGGGGCGCCCGCTAGCCGAGGCCCGCGTCCAATCCGACCGGGCCGAGGCTCAGTCGATCGACGTCCGGCGGGCGGCGCGCAGCAGCTCGAGGCGGGTGGCCTCGTCGGCGGGCTCGCCACCGATGCCGAGCGTCACCCAGAACTCGGCGCCGTGCGTGGGGTGCTCCACCACGATCCGCATGTCGAGCAGGCCCAGGCCGACCAGGTCGTCGAGGATGAGCCGGAACGTCTCCGGGGTGAACCGCCAGCAATGCAGGTCACCGGACAGGTCGGCGCCGGCGGTGGCATCCGCCCAGCCCTGGACGGCCTTGGCGCGCTCGTACAGCAGCTCGGGCTCGTCGGCGGCGCCGCGGGCCCAGGCGATGTCGCCGTGGAGAGCTGAGCACCGCGACAGGTAGTCGTAGACCTGCCCGGGCGACGGCTTCGTGCGGCGCTCGTCGTGGGCGTCGAGAAGGGCACCGGTGCTCGTGGGCACGCCGTAGTGGTCGAAGCAGAACCGCTGGTCCGGCACCACCAGCGCCAGCCGCCCGGTGGGCTTCAGGATGGTCTGGCAGCCCTGGAGGAAGCCGATGAGGTCCGGCATGTGCTCGATGGAGTGGGAGCAGATGATCCAGTCGTAGATGTCCTGGCCGCCGACCAGCTCGGGGAGGGGCTCGCCCTTCCAGACGAAGTCGACCTCCTCGATGCGCGAGGCGCCGCCGGCTGCGATGGCGTGGTTCGCGTCGGTGAAGTGGGCACGGAGCGTCTCGGTGTCGAGGTGGTCCATGACGTGGACGTCGAACCCGGCCGCCTTGGGGGCCATCGGGCTGTGGCTGGGCCCCACCTCGAGGCCCTTGCCGTTCCGGTCGATGCTCGACAGCACCCGCTCCACGCGGTCGACGGGACCGCCGGACAGCGGGCGGCCCTCGGCCCGACCGAATGCCTCGTAGTGCGCCCGCCCGCTGACCATGGCGCCGCTCTCGACAGCCGCGGCGACGTCGGGGTTGGCCTCGAGGTACGCCCGCTCGTCGAAGTCGTCGGCCGGGGCGGGCTCGCCCCTGCGGAGGCGACGGAGGACGCTCACGCGAGCCCCTCGGGCCGCACCGTGCCCCAGGTGCCCCGCAGGTCGAACATGCCGTCGATGACGTAGCCACCGGAGCGGACGAGCATCGGCGTGTCGGCGAAGCGGTCGAGCTCGACGTGGCTCGAGGCGTCACGGGCCACGAGCTTCAGGATGTAGTTGCCGGGGGCCAACGGGAAGTGGTCGATCTGGTAGTCGACGAAGAACCTGCCGACCGACGGGATGGCGTTCCGGTCGGGCTCGAGCGCGGTGGTGGCCAGGATGACGCCCCCCTCGCTCTCGACGGTGAGACGGATCTGGGGCACCTCGACCGGCCGCGTCGCTCGCCAGTGCACCCGGATGGACACCGTGTCCCCGCTCAGGGCGAACGACGCCACGTCGCCCTTCCCGTTGATGAGCTCGAAGCCCTCGATGTGGATCGCCTCGCCGGCGTCCGCGGCGTCGCCGGCGGTCGCGGCGTCCGACGGCCGACGGGCGGCCTCCTCGTTGTTGACCTCGCTGAGGTAGTCGCCGACGACCTCGAGCGCCGGCCCCTGGGCCTGGACGACGCCGTGGTCCATCCAGGTCACGTGGTCGCACATGTTCTGGACGATGCCCATGGCGTGGGTGACGAGCACGATGGTGACGCCCTGGCTGCGCAGGTTCGCCAGATGGTCGAGGCACCGACGCTGGAACTCCTCGTCCCCGACCGCGATGACCTCGTCGATGAGCAGGATCTGCGGCTCCACATGGACCGCCACGGAGAACCCGAGGCGCACGAACATGCCGCTCGAGTAGTGCTTCACCGGGCTGTCGATGAACGCCTCCAGCCCGGAGAACTCCACGATCCCGTCGTAGAGCGCGTCGGTCTGCTTGCGGCTGAGCCCGAGGATGGCCGCGTTGAGGTAGATGTTCTCGCGCCCCGTGAGCTCGGGGTGGAAGCCCGCCCCCAGCTCGAGGAGGGCGGAGATGCGCCCGACCGTCGTGACCTTGCCGGACGTCGGCTTGTGGATGCCGGCCATCACCCGCAGCAACGTGGACTTCCCGCAGCCGTTGTGGCCGATGAGGCCGTGGACCGACGCCTCCTCGACCTCGAGGGACACGTTCCGGAGGGCCCAGAACTCCTCGTAGTCGGGGGTGCGCCCGAACTTGGTGAAGATCTCCTTCACGCTGCTCGGCTTCTCCGTGTAGAGCCGGAAGCGCTTGGAGACGTCCTCGACCTGGATCACCGACATCTCACAGCTCCTGGGCGATGTCGCGGGACTTGCGGTTGAAGATGGCGAGGCCCACGAGGAAGGTGGCCACGGAGACGGCGGTGAGCCCGGCGAACGAGGCCGCGCTGGGCCAGGTGCCCGACCAGAACACGTCGCGGGACCAGGCCACGAACTGGGCGATTGGGTTGAGCTCCACGATGGTCCTCACCGAGATGCCGAAGATCTCCCCGTGCACCACGGTGATCGGATAGATGATCGGCGTGGCGTAGAAGAGGATGTTGAGGCCGATCGTCACCAGGTAGGCCACGTCCCGGTAGAAGACGTTGTAGACGCTGAGGGCCAGCCCGATGCCGAGGGCGAAGAGCGTCAGGAGCACGATCAGCAGCGGGAACAGGAGCACGGTGACCCCGAGGTTCCCGAGCAGGAGCATCACCACGGCGAGGATGCCCGACTCGATGGCGGCCTGGAGCAGCACGGTGGCGGTGTTGGCGATCGCCGGGCAGGCAGGCGGGAAGTACACCTTGTTCAGCAGCGGTCCCGACGCCTGGAGCGCGGTGATCGCCCCGGTGACCGTGCCGTTGAAGTAGTTCCAGACCCACAGCCCGGCGAAGAGGTACAGGGCGTAGACGGAGGTGGACCCGTTGTTGGCCGGTTCGGCCGGCGTCTGCTTGAGGAAGAACCCGAACACCAGGCTGTAGATCAACAGCGTCGAGGCCGGGTTGAGCAGCGACCACAACCATCCGAGGACGCTCTTCTTGTACCTGGAGCGCAGCTCCCGCTGGGCCAGGTTGTAGATGAGGTTGCGGTACGCCCAGATCTGGGTGACGGCGGTCAACGACGGCTTCTCCTGGTGGCGGCGCAGCGCCGCCGGCAGAGTCGGGGGGCGCTGAGCGCCCGGGCGAGGGTAGCAGCAGGGATCAGATGCTCCCGGCCACCGCAGGGCCCGATGAGGGCCTCAGCGGGCGGGGACCGCCCGGTCGTACAGGTAGACGACGGCGCCCCGGGCCGTGCTCGACATGCGGTCGAGCGTGAGGCACGAGACCTCGAGCGGCGCGTCGGTGGCGACGTGGCCGATGCCGAGCTCGTCGAGCTCGGGACCGCAGGGGTCGATGGTGACCGACACCACGTCGGGGGCGAGCAGCGAGATGACCGGGGACGGCTGGCCGGGGACCAGGCCCCACGTCGTGTGGGCGTACCGGTTCCAGATCTCCTCGGCCGATCCGGTCGGGTCGAGGATGCGCCAGCCCTCCGCGTCGGGATAGAGGTTCACGCCGCTGAGGGGCTCGTACCCCTGCGCCACGAGGACCGTGTTGACGTCGCCGTTGGTGGCGAGCCACGCGGACGGGCCCTCGTCGTCGGCGGCCGCGGCGAGGTCTCCCACCAGCGGCTGCTGCTCGAGCGGCGCGAGGCCCTGGTAGACGGGGTTGACCGGCAGGGACACGGCGATGCCGTAGGCCGCCAGCAGGGCGACCGACAGGAGCGGCTTCCAGAAGTAGGTGCCGGCGATCACCACCGCCACCAGCACCGTGGCCGCCACGCCGACGCGCCCGATCGGGCCGCCCAGGTCGCGGAAGCGCTGCCCCAGCGTCAGGACGTAGCCGGCCGTGACCGCCACGAGCACGACACCGGCGGCGATGCGACGCCAGCGGGCCACGGACCCCTCCGACAGCGTCACGCCCGCCAGCGCGAGCAGCAGGATCGATCCGACCCCGAGGCCGACGATGGCCCGGTTCGTCTGCACCCGGTCGAGCAGGGTGATCCGGGTGAGCCACGACGGCAGCCCCACGTAGGCGTGCAGGAGGAGCAGCACGACGGCCACCACGGCGCCGATCACGGGGAACCGCAGCCGCCGCCCAGGGCCGAGCAGCGAGGCCCACACGAGGGGCAGAGCGGCGAGGAGGTAGACCCCCAGGAGGAGGAAGCCTGACGCCTCGGAGGAGTTCCCCATCAGGAGCGGGCCGAGCCGGTCACCGTCACGGATGTAGTCCCAGCCGTACCAGGCGGTGGCGAGGTGCTCGATCTGGCCGTCACCGCCCTGGATGCGGCGCCGCCCGGGGTACGCGGTGTTGGCGATCGCCTCGAGCGCCCCGGAGCGGGTCAGGGCGAACAGACCCACCACCAGCCCGACCAGGCCCCCGACCACCACCAGGTTCACCACGAGGCGTCGCCAGCCGACCTCCCCGTCGAGGACCCACCGGGCCACCGTGCCCGCACCCACCAACCCGACCACCATCGCCACCGGCACCTGGAACGGCGGGTACAGCAGGACGGCGAAGGCGGCGAGGAGGAAGGCGGCCAGGCCCACCAAGGCCCAGCGGTGCCACGGCACCCTCGTGGGCCGCAGCGACGCCAGCAGGGCGGCCCCGCCGGCCGCCGCGTAGCCCACCACCGCGAAGGTCGACGTGAGGTACCACCAGTGGAAGAACGGCGAGCCGTAGAGGCCCAGGGCCGTGACCGTGGCCCAGCGCCAGTCGCGGACCAGGACCAGGACGAGCGCGTAGACCCCCAGCACCAAGGTGCCGGCGATGGCCCACCACTCGAAGGCGAAGGCGTTCTCGACGGGCAGCACCAGGTAGCCCCAGAGGTGCGGTCGGAACGTCATCGACCAGTCGGCGGTCGGGAGGTCGTAGAGCACCGACATGTCGTGGCGACCGACACCCACGTCGGACTCGCGGGCCAGACCGTCCTCGACCTGGCCCATCACCAGCGGCGTGCGGGTGTTCCACTCGTCGGACCGCAGGGCCAGGGGGTCACCGACGAGGAGCGATCCGTCCCTGGCGGGGTCGGCACCGAGGGACGCCACGGAGCTGCCCGAGATGCCGAGGGCCGTCATCACCAGCACGACCACCACGACGACGGCGGGGAGGATCCAGACCGGGCGGAACCACCACCGGCGACCAGCCGCCGCCATGCCGGCCGCGGCCTCGCCGCCGTTCGGGGACCCGGCCCCCACGGGCGGCGCCTGCGTCGTCATCGTGGCCCGACGTTACTCCCGGATCGGCTGGCCCCGAGGGCAGCTCAGATCTCGATGGGCTCGTGCTCGATGGCGTGGACGAGCGGGCCGATGCCCACGTCGCCGACCTTGTTCAGCTGCCGGCGAGCGGCCACGAACATGAGCGCGGCAGCCACCAGCGCCCCGACCAGGAAGCTGACCTCCACCCGCATCTCCAGGTCCTGGATGACCAGGATGAGGCCGACGCACGTGGCCAGCCCCAGGGCCCAGGAGGCCACCATCATCCGGTAGCCCCCGAGGGCCATCAGGGCCTGGGCCAGGGTGAGGGCGATGATGAACGCCCCGCTACCCGCGGCGAGCAGCCCGAGGCCCTTGGCATCGAGGGTGAAGTCCTTGAACAGGATCTTCCCGACGGCCGGACCGACCAGGAACGCGCCGACCGCGCCCAGCACGGCGATGGCCGACACCATGGCGAGCAGCCGGTTCAGCCCCCGCCGGAACTCGTCATGGCGACCCGACCCGGTGAGGCCGGCCAGCTTCGGCAGGAGGGTGCCCTGCACCGCCTGGAAGGCCAGGACCGGGACCCGGGCCACGAAGAAGGCCGAGGCGAACCCGGCAGCCAGCTCGGCACCGCCCACCTCCGAGTCCGAGAGGACGTTGACCGCGAGGAGCGGCGAGTACGCCAGGGACTGGGTGAGGACCGACCCCAGGAGGAGCCACCCCAGGTTCGCCGAGAGCTCCGTGTACGGGGCGTCCGGGCCCGGCCGGAGCAGCTTGCGCTGGCCCCGCAGGGCGAAGGCCGCCGCCAGGAACGGCGCCACCGCCAGCACCATGGCGAAGGCTCCGGCCCGGTCGACCCCCAGGGCCGCCAGACCGATGCCGGCGACCAGCCGGAGGAGGCCCTCGCCGGCGAGCAGCTCTCCGTACGGACGGAACCGGCCCTCACCGGCGAGCACCCCACGGGTGAGGTGGATGACGTAGAACGCCACGATGCCCACGGCCACGGCGAACACGAAGAGCATGTCGCCGTGGTAGAGCAGGTCGCTGAGCAGCGGCGCGGTGGCGAAGGTGAGCACCACGAGCAGCGCGGTGATGACCCCTCCGAGCTGCGCTGCCTTGGTGACGAGCGGCCCACCACCGAGCCCCTGGGCCCGACGATGGGCCAGCGCCCGACCGACCTCCTGCTCGAGCGGGAGGAAGAAGCCGGGTCCGGCGACGAAGATCACCGCCCAGAAGGCGGAGAACGAGGCCTTGGCGTCACCGTCCAGCGCGTTGAGGGCCACGATGACGAAGACGTAGGAGGTCGCCGCAGACACGGCGAGGCCGGCACCGACCGCCGCGGTGCCCTCGGGCAGCGCCTGCTGCACCTGGCGGACCAGGGCAGCGACGCGTGCCCTCATCGGGCCTCCTTGCCACGACCGGCAGCCTGGAGGACCTGGTCGAGCACGCGGTGCGGGGGCAGGATCGAGCGGCGCTCGGCGTCGTGGTCGAACGCGCCGTTCGCCAGGCTCACGAAGTGCTCCAGCTGCGCGGCGAGCGGTTCCTTGGCGTCGAGGATGGCGGGGATGTCGATCACGGTCTGCTGGCGGTAGCCGGTCTGGCGCCCGTCGAGGTAGTCCGCGGTGACGTGGTGGTAGACGGTGATGTCACGCCGGAGGAGGTCGACCTCGATCATCCGGTCGATCTCCGAGACGTAGAGCATCCGGAGCTTGCGCTGGGAGACCCGGCTGGCGGACAGCGCCGCGACCATCCCCCCGGGGAAGCCCAGGGTGATCTCGGCGACGTCCTCGCTCCCCGGAGGGGACCCCGGATGGCACTGCGAGAGGTGGGCGCTGACCTTGTCGGGCATCCCGTCGCACAGGCGCAGGGCGAGGTCGACATCGTGGACCGAGAGGTCGAAGGCCACCCCCGTGGCGATCCGCGGCGTGTGCGGGGAGTGCCGCAGGACGTTGAGGTGCACCGGGTCCTCGACGATCTCGTGCATCTTCATCACCGCGGGGTTGAACCGCTCCAGCAGGCCGCAGACCAGGGGGACGCCCCGCCGCTCGGCGGCGTCCAGCACCCGGATGGTGTCGGCCAGATCCTCCGTGACGGGCTTCTCGACCAGCGTCGGCCGACCCGCGTCGATGGCGCGCAGGGCCCAGTCGAGGTGGGTGTGCGTGGGAGTGGCCACGACGACGGCGTCGACGTCGTCGAAGTCGTCGAGCTCGGGCACCCACTTGGCACCCCACTGGTCGGCCACCGCGAGGCCTCGTGACTCGTCGGGCTCCACGACGAGCGTCAGATCGGTGTTGAGACTCTGTCGGAGGACCCGGGCGTGGAGCGCACCCATGGAGCCCGCACCGATGAGGGCGACGCGGAGTGGCGATGTCATGCGTGGTGCACGGTACCTCGTCGCCGCCACGCCGAGGGGACACTCAGACCCCGGCGTCGGCCGCCCGGCGGTACAGCTCGAGGTGCGCCCGGGTGACCGCCTCCATCGAGAACTTCTCCCGGATGACCTCGGGCCCGTTGCGGGCCAGCGTCGCCCGCAGCTCCGGGTCCCGGAGGGCCCGGAGGAATGCCCCGGCGATGTCCGCCGGGTCGTCCGGCCGGGCGAGCACCACGTGCTCACCGTCGACGAGGCGAGCTGTCGGATAGTTGTCCGAGCGGGCGGTGGTGACGACCGGGACCCCCGCGGCGAGCATCTCGAGGCTGGCCGTCCCGAAGCCGATGCCCTGGAGGTCGTGGGCCTCCACGTCCGCCGCGGCCGCGAACGCGGGCACCTCGTCCTTGGGGACGGCACCGGTCACCACCAGCGCGTGGTCCACCCCGAGGCGCTCGGCCTCCTTGATGAAGCGGTCGTCGTACACGTGCCCCACCACGACCACCGCCAGGTCGGGCACCTCGGCGAGCATGCGGGGCATCGCCTGCACGAGGGCCAGCCGGTCCCGGAGCGGGATGACGTGACCGAGCGAGAGGATCATGGGCCGCTCACCGATGTCGAGCCGGCGCCGGATCTCCGCCCGCTGGGCGTCCTTGGCCTCCTGGGAGAAGCGGGCGACCTCGATGCCGACCGGGATGTCGACGATCCGTGCCTCCGGGATGGCGTAGCGACGAGCCACGTACTCGTGGACGGGCCCGTCGACCGCCACGACCCACGGGTGGCTGGCCCGGGTGAACGCCCGCACGACGCTGAGGTCGCCGGCGGCCATGATCGCACCGTGCACCCGGGCGGGGCTGATCAGGCGGGTGTGCACCGACAGGACCACCGGCACCCGACGCCGGCGGGCCCAGACGGTGCTGAGCCACGTGAGGTCGAAGAACTGGCCGTGCTGGTGCACCACGTCGGGGCGGAAGTCGTCCAGGAGGTCGAACACCCTCCGGACGTTCCTCGGTGACGTGGTGAACGGGATGTCGTAGTTGAACGCCAGCTTCGAGGTCGGAGCGAAGCCGGGCAGGCGCACCACCCGGTAGGAGCCCACCCGCTCCTCGGCGGGCGCGTCCCGGAACGACGCCGTGATCACCAGGACCTCGTGGCCCTGCTCCGCGCTCAGGCGGGCGACGGCCTCGCTGAGGTGCGCGCTCCCGCCCGCTCGGGGCGGGAAGAAGGCGTTGATGACGGCGATGCGCACGTCAGCGTCCGAACACCGACCGCACGGAACGCACCACCAGGTCGAGGTCCGACTCGGTGAGGTGCGGATGGACGGGGAGGCTCAGGACCTCCCGGACCACACGCTCTGCGTTCGGCGTGTGCCCGGGCACGACCCTGGGGTCGGACCGGTAGCAGTCGTAGTCGTGGACCAGGCGGGGGTAGTAGACGCCGCTCCCGACGCCGAGCGCCGCCAACCCGTCGTGGAGCTCGTCACGGGTGACCGGGGCCTCCGGGGTGACCCGCACGGTGTACTGGTGCCACACGTGGGTGCGGCCCTCCGCCACCGACGGGACCACGAGGCCCTCCAGGTCGGCGAGGCCCTCGGAGAGCACCGTCGCGTTGCGCCGCCGGGCGGCGACGTAGTCGTCCAGCCGCGCCATCTGCGGGATGCCGACCGCGGCCTGGAGGTCGGTGAGGCGGTAGTTGTGGCCCGCCAGCTCGTACTGGTAGCGGGCCCGCATGCCCTGGTTCCGCAGGAGGCGGAGCCGGTCGGCGAGCTCGGCGTCGTCGGTGGTGATCATGCCGCCCTCGCCGGTGGCCACGTTCTTGGTGGCGTAGAGCGAGAAGCAGGCGAGCCCGCTGCGGCCCACGGGACGTCCGTCCCAGGTGGCGCCGTGCGCCTGGGCCGCGTCCTCCACCACGGTGAGCCCCCGCTCGGCGGCGAGCGCCTCGATCGGGGCCATGTCGGCGGCCTGCCCGTAGAGGTGGACCGGCATCAGCACCTTCGTGCGAGATGTCACCTCCGCGGCCATGGCCTCGGGATCGACGTTGAAGTCGTCGAGGCCGATGTCGGCGAAGCGGACGGTCACGCCGCACTCCAGTGCGGCGTTGAGGGTGGCCACGAACGTGAACGGGCTCGTGACGACCTCATCGCCCGGCCCCAGGCCCAGGGACTGCAGCGCGGCCACGAGCGCGGTGGTGCCGTTGTTCACCGCGATGGCGTGCTGCGCGCCGGTGAGGCCGCGGAAGCACTCCTCCAGCTCGGCCACCTTCGGCCCCTGCGCGAGCATGCCCGAGCGGAGGACCTCCAGGACCAGGAGCTCCTCCTCCCGCCCGAGCCGAACGCTGGTGATGGGGACGCGGATGTCGTTCATTGCGGCGCCTGCATGCAACGGACGATGCTAGCGAGTCGCCACCGATGCCCGAGAAGACCCACCCGCGGAGCCCACATGCCTGAGCAGGTCGCCATCCACCCCACCGCCTACGTGGTGCCCGACGTGGAGATCGGTCCGGGCACGGTCATCGGCCCCTACGCCGTGATCCTGGCGCCGACCCGCATCGGCCGCGACTGCTGGATCGGCCCCCACGTCGTGATCGGCACCACCGGCGAGCACGTGGACGACATGGTCGTGCACCGCATCCCACCCGATGCCGAGTCGCTCTCCCCCGAGGAGCTGGAGGCGGCGCTGTGGCACGGCTCCCACGGCGAGGGGATCGAGATCGGCGACCGCACGATCATCCGGGAGCACACGGTGGTGCAGCAGGGCACCCACCGCCCCACGGTCGTCGGCTCCGACTGCTTCGTGATGGACAAGGTCCACATCGCCCACGACTGCGTCATCGGCGACCGCGTGCGCATCACTCCCTTCGTCAGCTTCGGCGGGCACGTCACCGTGGGCGACGACGCCAACCTCGGCATGACGACGGCCATCCACCAGTGGCGCACGATCGGGGCCGGCGTCATGGTCGGCATGAACACCACGATCACCCGGGACGCGGCGCCCTACACGATCCAGATGGGCAGCCCCAACCGGGCCACGGGTGTCAACCGGGTGCTGCTGGAGCGGGCCGGCCACCCGCCCGAGGAGATCGAGGCGCTCGCCGAGGCGCTGCGCGACGGCACCGAGCCCCCTGCCGCCTTCGCCCCCGCGTTCGAGCGGTGGGAGGCCGAGCGGCGGCCCTAGCCCACGCCGAGCTGCTCGACCCGGGCGAGGAGTCGCTCGCCGAAGCGCTCCATGCCGAAGCGCTGCGCCCGCTCGCCCGCGGCCGCGGCCATCGCCGCCCGTCGCTGCGGATCGTCGATCAACGACCGCGTGGCCCGAACCATCCCGTCGAGGTCGGTGAAGGTGAGCCCGTCCACGCCGGCCCGGACGACCTCCGGCTGCCCGCCCGTCGCGATCACGACCGGCACGGCTCCCGCCGACATCGCCTCCACCGTCGTGATCCCGAAGTGCTCGGCCCGCACCGGGTCGGCCTCGATGTCCTCGTCGAGCCCGGTGGCGTGCCAGTAGATCGCCGCCCGGCGGTAGAGCTCGTCCACCTCGGCACCGGTCGCGTCGGGGTGGAGCACGACCGGCAGACCGGCCGACGCAGCCTCGACCTCGTCGAAGTACGGCCGGTCGTCGGGGCTGCACCCCCCGACCAGGTGCAGCTCCCAGCCCGTGAGGCCGCCGGCGACGAGCCGGCGGAACGCTTCCACCATCTCGAGCTGCTTCTTGGCGTGACCTCGGCCCGGAGCGAAGAACCGCCCGACGGAGAGGATCACCTGGTCCTTCTCCCCCGGCGACCGGAGCCCGACCGGCGGCTCGAGCACCTCGCTGGGCCGGCCCCACCAGCGGTCCACCCACCCCTGGGTGAACACCGAGTTCGAGACGACGAGGTCGTAGCTGTCGAGCCAGGCCAGGCCCAGCCGGTCGGCGGACAGGAGCGAGGCCCGGGCGCGCAGCGGATCGAGGAGGTTCCGGCCGACCGTCAGACCGACCAGGGGCACGCCGAGCCGACGTCGGTCCCCGTTCCCGAGGACGTCGTGGGCGACGACGGCGTCGCTCTCGACCACCACCTCGACCGCCCCCCTCCGACCGGTGACGGGCACGTCGACCCGCAGCGGCTCGACCAGCTCGACCTTGGAGGACGGCGGAGCGAGATCCGCGACGGTCATGAGGGCCCCGTCGACGGACACCTGGATCGTGCGCCGCTCGCCTCCGGGGACGAAGCGACCGAACCACAGGTGGAGCTCACCGTTGCCTTCCGAGGGGACATCGACCCTGAGCACCCCCCGTCCGTTGGTCCAGCGCACCTGCTGCCAGCGAATGATGTCCGGTTCGTGGAAGCCCTCGACGATCGTCGGACGGGCACCGGCGGGGAGGACGCCCAGGAGCCGGCGCTGCCATCCCGCCAGGCCCTCCCCGGGGCGGTCCGGGAAGTGCACGACGTAGATGCCCCGGCGTGCCCCGTTGCGACCGTGGCTGCGGTACGAGGCGTTGACCAGCAGGTCGAAGCCCGCCGTGACCCGCTCGAGCGGGACGGTCGGGTCCACCACCTCGACGGACGTGCGGGCCAGGTCCAGCGCGAGCCGCTCACCGAGCATCTGGGTGTCGACGGGCTCGTGGGCGAGGAGGACGACCTCGTGGTGACGACTGAGCACCTCGGCCACGCCGCCGGCGTACTTCTCGCCGCCGCCGCCGGTGGCCCAGTGGGCGTCGTACACCGCGATCCGCGTCACCGTCGCACCAGCCACCCGGCGAGCTCCCGGTCGGGCACCTGCTGACGGCGACGCAGCCGGCGACGCTCGGCGAGCATGGCCGGCAGCAGCCGCACGAACCCGAGGAAGGCCACGGCTCGACGTCGCACCACCACCAGGTCGGGACGGTGGCGGGCCAGCACCCGGCGCACGACGTCCCGCCGCGCGTAGGAGGCGGTCACCAGCACGTGGCGGGCGACCTGCTGGGCTGCGAGGCGGGCGGGCGCGTCCTTGACCAGCATGAGCAGCCGGTTGCGCTCGACGTGGTAGGCGAAGACCTCGCTGCCCTCACCGCTGCTGGCGGCGTGGAGGTGGCGCACGACCGACGTCGGCACGGTGCGGTAGCGCCACCCACGCGCCCGGCCCCGCCACGAGAGATCGGTGTCCTCGTAGTAGAGGAAGAAGCGCTCGTCGAACAGCCCGACGTCGCGGAGGTACTCCGGGCGAAGCAGCACTCCCCCGCCGCACCAGGCGAACACCTCGACGGGCTCGTCGAACTGCCCGTCGTCGCGTGCGAGCCAGCCCCGGTCGGCACCCGCCCCGTCGTCGAACACCATCGACCCGACGTTGTTCACCACGTCGTACGTCGGGGCGGACACCTCGACCTCGACCTCGACCGGCGCCGGGCCGACCTCCACCGACCGCGGTCCACCGCCGCCGTCGACCACCACCTCGACCGGGTGGCGGGCCTGGAGGGTCAACCGGGCGCGGAACGGACCCTGGTGCCCTTCGGGGGCCGGCACCCGAACCCCGCCCTCCGGGCGCGACCACTCGAACGGGCCGTCGCGGTCCACCTCCCGGCCCCACCCCGCCGGACCCAGGTGGGCGTGGCGCCACTGGTCGACGCCCTCGACCGAGACGCCCCGCACCATGACGCCCAGCTCGCGGTCGTCGTCCTCGGCGTGGAACGGGGGACACGACAGGCGGACGTCGGCGAAGCGGGGGGCGAGCAGGAGCTTGGGGCAGGCGGCGCCGAGACCGGGATCGGCGTCGAGGACCTCCACCAGCGGACGGAGGTAGTCGGGCTCGACGAAGGCGTCGTTGTTCACCAGGCCGAGGTAGCGCACCCCCTCCAGATCGCGCATCGCCAGGTTGTTGGCGGGGAAGCCGCCGTTGCCGCGGTTGCGGATGACCCGTACCTGCGGGAACCGGCGCTCGATCTCCTCGGTGCTGCCGTCGGTCGAGGCGTTGTCGACCACCACCAGGTCGAGCTCGTCGGCGGGCCAGTCCAGCCGGATGAGGTGCTCGACGCACCGGACGACGTGGGCGCCCCCGTCGTAGTTGAGGACCACCAGCCGGACGGTACGAGCCTCCGGCGCCGTGCCCGTCATCACCCCTGGTCGGCCTGGAGGCGGTCGACCAGCCGCTGCAGGGGCACCCGGAAGTCGTCGAGCAGGGGAACGCCGGAGAGGCGCAGCGCGGCGTTGTCGAGCACCGAGTTCGCCGGACGGGGTGCCGGGCGAGGCGGCTGGAGGTCGGCGGTCGCCACCGGGCGGACGCGCTCGGGATCCTGCCCGGAGGCGATCAGCACCTCCCGGGCGAACTCGTACCAGCTCACCGCGCCCTGGTTGGTGACGTGGAAGGTGCCGGGCCGGCGCTCGATCACCAGCCGCTTGATCATGCCGGCGAGGTCGTCGGCGAACGTGGGATGGCCCCGCTGGTCGTCGACGAACGACAGCGTGTCGTGCTCGGACGCCAGGCGCAGGATGGTCTTCACCATGTTGCCGCCGTGGGCGCCGCACACCCACGAGGTGCGGATGACGGTGGAACCGGGATCGAGCTCGCGCTCCCCCGCCAGCTTCGACGCGCCGTAGACGGAACGGGGCGAGGTGGGGTCCCACTCGAGGTAGGGCCCGTCCTTGGTGCCGTCGAACACGTAGTCGGTGGAGACGTAGAACACCGGAGCGCCCACCCGCCTGGCCCCCTCGGCCACGTGGCGGGTGCCCAGGGCGTTCACGAGGTAGGCCCGGTCGGGGTCGCTCTCGCAGGCGTCCACCGCGGTCCAGGCGGCGGGGTGCACCACCGCGTCCGGCCGGGTGGAGGTGATCGCCCCCAGCACGGCGTCGCGGTCGGCCACGTCGACGGTGGCGTGGTCGACCCCGATGACCTCGTGGCGCCCGTCGGCCTCGAACGCCGCCACCAGCTCGGTGCCGACCTGCCCGCCGGACCCCGTGATCAGGACGCGCACCGGCTCAGCCCTTCAGGGGTTCCCACCAGGCCCGGTTCTCCCGGTACCACTCGACGGTGGCGGCGAGGGCCTCGTCGAGGGTGCGGGCCGGGGACCATCCCAGGGCCCGGGCCTTCGAGCAGTCGATCGAGTACCGGCGGTCGTGACCGAGGCGGTCCTGCACGTAGTCGATCATCTCCTCGCCCGCTCCGCAGAGGGCGAGGACCTTCTCGGTGAGCTCCCGGTTGGTGGTCTCGTTGCCGCCACCGATGTTGTAGACCTCACCGACCGTGCCCTTGCGCAGCACGAGGTCGACGCCGGCGCAGTTGTCCTCGACGTAGATCCAGTCGCGGACGTTGAGCCCGTCCCCGTAGAGCGGCACCTTGCGGCCGTCGAGCAGGTTGGTGACGAAGAGCGGGATGACCTTCTCGGGGAACTGGTACGGCCCGAAGTTGTTCGACGAGCGGGTCACCAGCACCGGCAGGCCGTAGGTCTCCTCGTAGGAGAGGGCGATGAGGTCGGAGCCGGCCTTCGACGAGGAGTACGGCGAGCGCGGCCCGAGCCGGTCGGTCTCGACGAACGAGCCCTCCTCGATGGACCCGTAGACCTCGTCGGTGGAGATGTGCAGGAAGCGCTCCACCTCGACGTGGCGGGCGACGTCGCACAGCACGTTGGTGCCGAGGCAGTTCGTGCGGACGAAGGTGTCCGGGTCGACGATCGACCGGTCGACGTGGCTCTCGGCGGCGAAGTGCACCACGGCGTCGTGGCCGGCCATCGCCGCCGCCACCGCCTCGCGGTCGCAGATGTCGCCCTGGACGAACGAGTAGCGGGGATCGTCGGCCACGTCGGCCAGGCTCGACAGGTTCCCGGCGTAGGTGAGCGCGTCGTAGACGGTCACCTCGTCGTCGGTGGTGGCGAGCACGTGGCGCACGTAGTTCGAGCCGATGAACCCGGCCGCGCCGGTGACGAACAGCTTCATGGGAGGGACCTCTCGAGGGGGATCAGGGCCGGAGCCCGATGTGGGGCCGCCACTGCGGTTCGATGTCGGCCCGACGAGGGTTGGCCTGGTCACGGTTCGAGAGGATCGGGTCGGCGATCCCCCAGTCAGCGCCGATCTCGGGATCGTCCCAGGCCACGCCCAGCTCGTCGGTCGGGTTGTAGTACCCGTCGACCAGGTAGGTGATGGTCATGTCGGTGAGCGCCGCGAAGCCGTGCGCCACGCCGGGCGGGATGAACACGCCCCGGTGGGAGTGGGTGCCGTCGGGCTGGCGACCGAGGTCGATCCACTGGGTGGCGCCGTCGGTGGGCGAACCGACCCGCAGGTCGTGGAGCACGACGCGGGCGGTGCCGAACGGCACGTACCAGTAGTCGGCCTGGTGGAGGTGGTAGTGCAGGCCGACGAGCGCACCTGCCTGCCGGTCACCCCGGTTGCCCTGGATCATCTCCCGGCCCTGGGGGAACCACTCCCGCCGGTAGGTCTCGACGAAGAACCCGCGTTCATCGCCGTGGATCACGGGATCGACCACGTACACGCCGTGGATCTGCTCGGAGGGGGTGACGGTGGCCATCGGAACCTGCTCGGGTCGTCGGGAGGACAACGGGCGAGGTTAGCGGAGCACCTCGCGGCGGCCGGTCACAGGGCGCGACAGCCCAGCGACACGTTCGAGCCCGGTGCGGCCACATCGATGGCGTACACGCACACGTTGTTCACCCCGCTCCCCACCCGGGGGACGATCACGTCGTACCCGTGCCGGTCCCCCGCGCCCGGGTACACGACGGGGATGTCGGACCGCGCCACGTCGGCGGTGAACGCCCAGCCCTGGCCGTTCACGTAGACGTGCACCTGGGTGCTCCCGCGGTGGTCCGGGTCGAAGGTCCATCCGGCCACGCGGACGAGGCCGAACGCGGTCTCGGCCACGTCGAGGGAGCCGACCGGGGACCCGGTGGGCACCGTGACCGCGCGGCAGCCGAGCAGGACGTTGGCCCCGGGTGCGACGACGTCGATGCCGTAGGCGCAGACGTTGTGGCGTCCGGGCGTGGCCGGCAGGCGTCCCGAGAACCCGTGCCGGGCCCCGTAGCCGAGGTAGGCGTTGGCCACGTCGGGGCGGTCACGGTCGGCGGTGAGGGCGTAGCCCGTCCCGTCGATGTAGACGTGGACGGCGTTGGGGTTCGACGTGTTGGGATCGATCGACCAGCCGCCGACGTCGATCCCGCCGATCACCGGGCGGGCCAGGTCGAAGCTGCCGATCGGGCTGACGGGCAGGACGTCGACGACCTTGCAGCCGAGCAGGCGGTTCTGGCCGCCGCCCACGTTGATGCCGTAGGCGCAGACCTGCTGACGCCCCGGATCGGCTCGCACCGTGGCCGAGAACCCGTGCGAGTCGCCGAAGCCCGTGAAGGCGGCACCGACGTCCGGTCGGTGCCCGTTCGCGGTGATCGCGGTGCCCACCGGCCCGGCGTACACGTGGACCTGGATGGGCCCCGTGGAGTCGGGATCGATCGCCCACCCCCCGACCGAGACCGAGCCGGCGCCCCCCATGGCCACGTCGAGCGACCCGAACGGGCCGCCGGCCCCGGCGCCGCTGCCGGCGAGGGCGCCGAGGGACCCGAGGTCGCAGCAGAACCGGTTCATGTCGACGTTGCCGCTGATGCCGGGCACCCGGCCGTCGGAGCGGTACTGCCAGAAGGTCCACGTGCTCCACCCGGCAGGGACCAGGGGGCGGAAGGTGGTGCTCTCCGGGTTGGCCGGGTAGCTCGGCAGCCACAGGCGGTAGTTGGCGCCGATGTCGGTCGGGTTCCCGACCTCGTCCTGCCAGAAGTAGTAGCCGGTGTAGAGGATGGGCTTCTTGCCGGTGAGGCGGGTGACCTCGGCCAGCCAGGTCCGCGTCCAGTTCGCCAGGTCGGTCTGGCTGAGACCTCCGTCCTCCTCGAGGTCGAGCACGCCGGGGAGGTCGAGGCCGCCGGTCATGGAACCGGTGCGGGACACGAAGTAGCGGGCCTGGGCGACGGCGGTGTCGAGCGGCATCGCCGGCTTGGCGTAGTGGTAGGCCCCCCGGTAGAGGCCGACCGCCCCGGCCTGGGCCCAGTCCGTGGCGAAGTAGGGGTTCGTGTAGCTGGTGGACTCGGTGGCCTTGATGAAGGCGAAGGACTGCCCCGATGCCTTCACGGCGGCCCAGTCGATGGAGGCCCCGTTCGGGTGCTGGAAGCTGGCGACGTCCACCCCGCTGATGGCCGAGGCGGCGGGAAGGGCCGAGGCCACCAGGGCGACCATCGCCACCACCACGGCGGCGAGCGCCCGGACGACGCGCCCGGACCCCCCTCGCCGGGACGCGGCTCGGGGCGGGGCGGGGAACGGGGGCACTGCCATGGGAGAGGGCTCCGTCGGTCTCGGGCGGGCGCGTGTCGGCACCGTCACGATGGTCGGCGGGTCCCAGCCGCGCGTGGTCGGGGCCTGCACCGGCGGGACCACCGACGACGGTAGCGGCCCGACGCCACCGAGCTGGGGCAGGCGACCGCTCCGGGTCAGGCCAGGTCGACCACCGAGTGGTCGCCGACCATCAGGCGGGTGGCGTGCGGGCGGGTGCTCGAACGGCGCACCTCGACCTGCTTGCCGATCAGGGAGTCGGCCACGCGGGGGATGCCCAGCACCTTCGACTGCTCCAGCACGACCGAGTGCTCGAGCTCGGAGTCGACGATCTCGCAGTCGAAGTACACGGAGGTGAAGGGGCCGATGTAGCTGTTCACGACCCGGGTCCGCTCCCCGACGATCGCCGGGCCCCGCACCGTGGAGTTGATGATCTGGGCGCCCTCCTCGATGACCACCCGGCCGTCGATCACCGAGTCGGCGTCCACCGAGCCGCGGATGTCGGTCTCGAGCGTCTCGAGGATGAGGCGGTTGCCCTCGAGCAGGGGCTGGAGCTTGCCGGTGTCCTTCCACCAGCCGTCGAGGACCTCGTGGCGCACCCGGTGGCCGTGGTCGATGAGCCACTGGATGGCGTCGGTGATCTCCAGCTCCCCCCGGGCGGACGGCTCGATCGAGGCGACGGCCTCGTGGATGCTGGGGTCGAACAGGTAGACGCCGACGAGGGCCAGGTCCGACGGAGGTTCGTCGGGCTTCTCGACGAGGCGTACGACCTCCCCGTCCGCGCCGATCTCGGCCACGCCGAAGCGTTGGGGGTCCTCGACCCGGGCCAGCAGGATCTGGGCGCTGGGGGCCACCGGGGAGCCGTCGAGGGTCGGCATGGAGGTCCGGTGGCGATCCTCCTCGAAGGTCTCCACGAACTCGGCGATGCCCTGCCGGAGGAGGTTGTCGCCGAGGTACATGACGAAGTCGTCGTCGCCGAGGAAGTCCCGTGCGATCAGCACGCAGTGGGCGAGGCCCAGCGGGGCCTCCTGCGGGATGTAGGTGACCTGGGCCCCCCACCGCGAGCCGTCGCCGACGGCCTCCCTGATCTCCGGGCCGGTGTCGCCGGTGATGATGCCGATCTCGGTGATGCCCGCCTCGACCATGTCCTCGATGCCGTAGAACAGGATGGGCTTGTTGGCCACCGGCACGAGCTGCTTGGCGCTCGTGTGGGTGATCGGGCGCAGGCGCGTGCCGGCACCGCCGGAGAGGATGAGACCCTTCACCCGGCCCTGTCTATCAGCCCCGGCCCGGGTCGCTCAGACCGTGCGGCAGCCGAGGAGCACGTTGGTGCCCGTCCCGGCCACGTCGATGGCGTAGGCGCACACCGAGACCGGGGTGCCAGGGGCCGGGACGACCCCGGTGAACCCGTGATCAGCGCCGTAGCCGGGGAAGACGACCCCGAGGTCGCTCCGGGACTGGGACGCCGGCAGGGCGGAGCCGTTGGATCCCACGTACACGTGCACCTGGGTGGCCTGCACGGTGTCGGGGTCGATCGCCCACCCGGCCACGCGGACCCCGCCCGACACCCGGGTCACGGCGTCGAGCGACCCGAACGGCGACCCGGCCAGCACGGTGACGCTGCGACACCCGAAGAGGGCGTTCGCACCGACCCCGGTGTTGATGCCGTAGGCACAGACCTGCCGGGTCCCGGGGGCCGACGGCACCAGGCCCGAGTAGCCGTGGCGCTCGCCGTAGCCGTTGTAGGCGGCGGCGACGTCAGGGCGGACGGAGTCGGCGAGGATGGCGACACCGGACGAATCGGCGTAGACGTGCACGGGGATCGACGCCGAGGTGTCGGGATCGATCGCCCAGCCGCCCACCCTCACGCCGCCCGCCGTCGCAACAGCGACGTCGAGGGTGCCGAACGGCGAACCGGACGGGAGCGTCACCGTGCGGCAGCCCAGCGCGCCCAGCGCCTGCCCCGTGGTGGACAGGCACACCCGGCGGGTGCCACCGGAGGCGGTCAGCGTGGCGTTGAAGCCGGTCAGTGAGCCGGCCGACGGGACGAGGGCCTGCACGTCGGGCCGCTGCACGTTCGGGTCGATCTCGGCCACCTTGGCGCCGTCGACGGAGAGCACCGCCTTGGCACCCGGGGCGTAGGGCACCGCCACCCAGCCACCCACCACGATCGAACCGGGCCGCGCCGTGGCCACGTCGAGCGAGCCGGTCGGCGTGCCGGTGACGGTGACGTCCTTGCAGCCGAGCAGGACGTTCGCGCCGCCCTTCACGTTGATCGCGTGCACGCACACCTCGTGCGGCCCGGGGGACGCGGCCACATAGGCGCTGAAGCCGTGCAGGTCGCCGTACCCGGGGTGCGCCGAGCCGACGTCCGGCCTCGAGAGGTTGGCGTTGGCCACGGTCCCCACGCCGTCGACGTAGATGTGCACGGCGATCGGCGCCGTGGTGTCGGGGTCGAGCGCCCATCCTCCGACCCAGAGGGTGTTCGGGGCGGCGGCCACCACCGCGTCGAACGACCCGGTCGGGTCGGCGCCCCCGACGCACTCGCCCCGGGAGGCGGTCACGTCGCACAGCGCCGCGGTGGCGGTCCAGGTGAGGGACGTGCGGGCGTTGGCGGTGATCGGCTTCGACGCGGTGATGCCGATGTCGTAGCCGGTGTCCTCGCTGATCCAGATGCGGTACTCGCGGTTGTTGGCCTCGATCACGTAGAACGGCTTGGGCAGCGGGGTCACGCCGCTGCTGGTGCCGTTGTAGGTGCCGGCCGTCCAGCCCTTGGACCCCTCCGCCAGCGCCGGGTTGACGTACCAGCAGGTGAGGCGCTCACCGAGGCCCTCGACGTTGCAGGTCCGCTGCTGCATGCCCCCGTAGCGGGTGGTCGAGGGGTCGAAGGCGGTGTTGAGCTTGTCGCCGGCGACCAGCGACTGGAAGATCGACTCGCAGGTGGTGCCGGTGGTGCAGGAGAACCAGGGACCCCAGGCGTACTTGCGGCGGGTGGGGGCGTCGACCTGCTGGCCCGACGGCGCGTTGCACCACCGGTACGACATGGTGGTGGCCGCCTGCTGGGCGGCGGTGACCGAGTCGATGGCCCCCGCGGCGCTGAAGGGCCAGCCCCCGGCGGAGTCGAACTGCCACATCCCGATGCCCGGGCTGAAGAAGGCGTTCACGTAGGCACCGCTGGTCTTGCCGAACGCGAACAGGTTGGCGTTGGTGGAGCTGACGCTCACGTTGTCCCAGCGGGAAAGGGCCATCGGCGACGGCACGGGCCCGCCGGCCTCCCCGTAGGTGGGCGTCATCATCATCGCCGCCAGCTCGACGGGGGTGAGCCCGCACGCCGCCTTCTCCGAGGCCGCCTCGTAGATCGCCTCGAGCGGCCCCTGCCCGAAGTTCCGACCGGAGGTCGGCGGCTCCACGAGCGGCGGCATGCACCCGGTGGCCGCCACGACGACGGCGAGCAGGGACGCCAGGACGAGGAGCGGACGGCGGAGCCGGCGGCGGGGAGGGCGATCGACCAGGGGCATGGGGGAGGGTCCTCAGGGGTGCGCGCGACGTCGGCGACGTGGGCTCCGCCCGCGGGGAGACCCTACCAGCGACACGCGCGGAGAAGGAGGCACCCACCACGCCCTGCGGCCGACGGCGCCGGTACCCGGAAGCACCGGCGCCGGCGGATCGGTCAGGCGCTCACCGGCACGGCGTGCGGCGTGCAGAACTGGTCGTACTCGGCGATCACGATGTCGTCGGGGTCGATCGAGCAGGCCGGGCAGTTCGGATCACGGTGGATCTTGTAGGTCATGAACGACTGCTCGAGGCTGTCGTAGGCCAGCAGCCGGCCGGAGAGCGAGTCCCCCAGCCCGAGGATCAGCTTCAGCGCCTCGACAGCCTGGATGGACCCGATGATGCCGGGCAGCACGCCCAGCACGCCGGCCTCCGAGCACGAGGGCGCCAGCTCCGGCGGGGGCGGCTCGGGCAGGAAGCACCGGTAGCACGGCCCGTCGTGGGGCTTGAACACCGTCGCCTGGCCCTCGAACCGGAAGATCGAACCGTGCACCACCGGCGTGCCCGTCTTCAGCGAGGCGTCGTTGAGCAGGTAGCGGCTCGGGAAGTTGTCGGCGCCGTCGACGACGAGGTCGTACTGCGAGAGCAGCTCGACCACGTTGCTGGCGTCGAGGCGGGTGTCGTGGGTGACCACCCGCACGTCGGGGTTCAGCTTCTCGATGGTCTCCCGGGCGGAGTCGACCTTGCGCATGCCGACCCGGTCGAGGTTGTGGATGATCTGGCGCTGGAGGTTCGACTCGTCGACGACGTCCATGTCGATGACACCGATGGTGCCGACGCCGGCGGCCGACAGGTACAACGCGGCCGGAGCCCCGAGCCCGCCCGCGCCGAGGAGCAGGACCTTGGCGTCGAGCAGCTTGAGCTGGCCCTCCTCGGCGACCTCGGGCAGCAGCAGGTGGCGCTGGTAGCGGTTCCGCTGCTCGGCGCTCAGGGTGCGCGGCGCCTTCCACTCGCGGCCCTGGTCCTTCCACTGGTTGAAGCCGCCGCTCATGGAGACGACATCGGAGTAGCCCAGCTCGCCCAGCGTCTTGGCGGCGAAGGCGGAGCGCACCCCACCCGCGCAGAACACGACGATCGGCGTGTCCTTGTGGGGGATGCGGTTCTCGACCTGCGCCTCGAGGTGACCCCGGGGGATGAACACGGCGCCGGGGATGGCGCCCTGCTCGAACTCGTCAGGCTCCCGCACGTCGAGGAACACGGTGTCGGGCTCGGTGTCGCGGCGCACGTCGGCGTCGGCCGGGGTGATCTCCCGGATCTGGGCCTTGGTCTGGGTCAAGAGGTCGCGGAACGTCGCCATCGCGCTGCCTTCGCTCGTGCCGCGGGATCGGGGGTCGCGGCGGGTGTACGACTCCAGGAAAGCCTACCAAACGGGTCGGATATTCCCGGCGTCCGGCGCCGGGTCAACGACCAGCGGCCACCAGCCGGGGCAGCACGTCGCTGGTCGAACCGTGCACCACGGCCGCGGCCACCCCGTCGAACGGTGTGGCCTCGGCGTTCACGATGACCACCGGGCGACCGACCTCGACGGCGAGGGGCACCATCCCGGCGACCGGGTACACGGTGAGGCTGGTGCCCACGGCGAGGAGGAGGTCCGCCTCGACCGCGGCCCGCTCCGCCCGCTGCAGGGCCACCGGGTCCAGCGACTGGCCGAACATCACCGTCGCCGACTTGAGGATCCCCCCGCACAGCTCACAGGGCGGGTCCTCCTCGCCAGCCCGCACCCGGTCGAGCACCTCGCCCATCGGCCCTCGGGCCCCGCAGGCGACGCACTCGTAGCGGTGGACGGTGCCGTGCACCTCCACGACGGACCGCTCGGGCACCCCGGCGGCGACGTGGAGCCCGTCGATGTTCTGGGTCACCAGGGTGTGGAGCCGCCCCTGCGCCCACAGGTCGGCCAGGGCCAGGTGGCCGGCGTTGGGCCGGGCACCCCACATCTCCGACTCGAGGCGGATCTGCCACGCCTGGCGGCGGGTCTCCGGGTCGGCGACGTAGTGCTGGATGGTGGAGCGCCGCTCGGCGCCGGGGTTCCGGGTCCACACCCCGTTGGGACCCCGGAAGTCGGGGATCCCCGAGTCGGTGCTGATGCCGGCGCCGGTGAGCACCGCCACCGAAGACGCACCCGCCATCAGCTCCAGGGCCGACGCGAGGGCCTCCTCGTCGAGCTGGTGGTCAGGACCGGACACGCCCGGACGCTACCCGGCAGGGAGCTCGACCTCCCCCTTGACCGACCGCTCCAGCGCGCGGCAAAGTGCATGAAACATCACGAGATGACATCTCACGCCTTGGCCGTCGGCACGATGCCGGTGGGAGCCGACGTCGTCTCGTCGCCGTTCGGAGGACACCCGCAGCCCGATCCAGGAGGCCCCGTGCCGCTCACCACCGACCCCGTCTTCCCGATCCCCACCGTGTCCGTCGAGCCCTGGCCCGACGCCGTCATCGACGAGCTCGGCCACGATCCGCGCTCCGCGTACGTCGAGCGCTTCTGGTTGCCGGTGCTCGGGCCCAGCACGGTGTGGCTGCTGCGGCGGCTGGCCGATCACCTCGACCGGAACCCCGACGGGTTCGAGCTCGACCTGGTCGAGACGGCCCGGAGCCTGGGCGTCGGCATGCGGGGCGGTCGCAACTCCCCGATGTTGAAGACCATCGAGCGGTGCTGCCGCTTCGGGGCCGCCCGGATGCACGGCACGACGTCGCTGGCGGTCCGCCGCCGGCTGGCGCCGCTCACCCGGGCCCAGGTGGAGCGCCTGCCCGAGGCGCTCCAGCGGGAGCACACGGTGTGGCTCACCCGGCCCCGCACGTCGCCGACGGTCGAGCAGATGAAGGAGCGGGCCCGCTCGCTCGCCCTGTCGATGCTCGAGCTCGGCGAGGACGGCGACGCGGTCGAGCGCCAGCTCCACCGCTGGCGGTTCCACCCGGCGGTCGCCCACGAGGCGCTGCGGTGGGCGCTCGACGCCCGCACCGCCGACACGGAGGTGACGGTGGCGGAGGGACCCGGGCGCTCCATGGCGGTCGCCCGGCGGGTGCCGGTGCCCGCGGCACCCGTGCCACCCGTGCGGCGGCCAGGTCCCCCGCACCCACCGTCGCCGGACCCCGCCGCCTGACCCCCCGGGTCCTCCGTCCTCGTCGCGCGTCCCGGTCACCGGCGACGGGGGCGCGCGACGAGGACGAGGGCAGGTGGGTGGGTGCGGCCTCGGTCCGCCGCGTCGCGACGGTCAGCGGGTGCGCTTGGGGCGGGTGAAGCCCCGGGCGAGCTCCAGCAGGGTGCGCACGCCGAAGCCGGTGCCCCCGACCGAGAACTCGGCCTGCTCCCCTTCGGTCCACCAGGCGGTGCCGGCGATGTCGAGGTGGGCCCAGGGGATGCCCTCCCCCACGAACTCCTTCAGGAAGAGCCCGGCGGTGATGGTGCCCGCTCCCCGGCCCTTCGAGATGTTGCGGAGATCGGCGACGTCGGAGTCGAGGTACGGGCGGTAGTCGGCCGGCAGCGGGAGGGACCACACCCGCTCCCCCGCCCGGGCAGCCGCGTCGGCGACCTGGTCGCGCCACCCGTCGTCGTTGCCGAGCAGGCCTGCGATCCGGCTGCCCAGGGCGATCTCCACCGCCCCCGTGAGGGTGGCCAGGTCGACGATGGCGTCGGGCTCGGCCTCGGACGCGATCGAGAGGGCGTCGGCGAGGATGAGCCGCCCCTCGGCGTCGGTGTTGAGCACCTCCACGGTCGTGCCGTTGCGGATCGTGAGCACGTCGCCCGGCCGGGTCGCGTCGCCGCCGCTCATGTTGTCGGTCATCGGCACGTACCCGAGCACCCGGCACCGGGGGGAGACGGCCCGCACCGCGGAGAAGAAGCCGATCACGGCCGCGGCGCCGCCCATGTCCATCTTCATCGTCATCATCCCCTCCCCCGTCTTGATGGAGAGGCCGCCGGAGTCGAAGGTGATGCCCTTCCCCACGAGGGCGAGCGTGCCCCGGGGGTTGGCCGGTTCGTAGACCAGCTCGACGAAGCGCGGCTCCTGGAGCGAGCCCCGGTTCACGCCGAGCAGGCCACCGAGGCCCCGCTCGGCGATCTCCGCCGGCCCGAGCACGGTGACCCCGAGGTCCTCGCGGTGGGCGACGTCGACGGCGACCTCCGCCAACGCCGCCGGGGTGAGCGTGCCGCCCGGGGTGTTGACCAGCTCCCGGGCCAGGTTCTGCGCCTCGGCGATGCGGGCTCCCTCCTCCACCGCGGCGGCCACCCGGGCGCCGCCGCGCCCGACCACGACCACCGACTCCGGACCCGACGGGCCCGGATCGGAGCGCAGCTCGGTGTAGCGGTAGGCACCCAGTCCGGCGCCCTCGGCCACGGCGCGGGCCGCCGCCGCCTTCTCGCTGGCGGTGCCCTCGACGACGTCGAGCAGAGGCAGGGCCACCGACCCCACGCGCCGGGCACCCCGCACCACCTGCGCCGCCGCCCGGCGGAGCCGGTCGGGACCCACCTGGTCGGCGGGTCCGAGGCCCACCGCCACGAGGGTCGCCCCTCCGTCGACCGAGGGCACGACGGCGAGTTGGTCGGCCTTCCCGACGAACCCCTGCGCAGCGAGGGCGGCGGCGGGCAGACCCAGCACCTCGAGACCCTCGGCCTCGCCCTGCTCGACGGTGACGGGCACCGCCACCAGCTCGACGTCGTCGGGCAGGTCCCTGGTGTGGCTGATCACTGGCGGCACGGGGTGCTCCTCGTGGGTCGTGGCTCCCGGTCGGGCGGAGCCGGTACTGGTGGCGCGGATGGGAGGTCGGCTCAGGCGGGGTCGACGGCGCGGGTGGGCAGCGAGGTGCCCTCCTGCCAGCGGGCGAGGGTCCACAGCAGGTCGGACAACCGGTTCAGGTACGGCACCACCGCGCTCCCGGGCACGGTGGCACGGAGGGCGTCCCGCTCGGCCCGGCGGGCGACGGTGCGGGCCACGTCGAGCTGGGCGCTGACCCGGTCCTGCCCGGGCACCACGAACTCGGTGGGCGCCGCGAACCGCTCGGTGACCGAGTCGATGAGCTGCTCGAGGTGGCTGACCATCTCGTCGGTGACGAGGCTGGCCCCGGGCTCGAGCTTCTCCCGGTTGGCGGGATCGGTGGCGAGCTCTCCCATGAGCACCCAGAGGTCCCGCTGGAGGTGCACGAGGATGTCACCGAGCTCCTGACCGGCCTCGGCCCGGGCGACGCCCATGACGGCCTGCAGCTCGTCGACCGTGCCGTAGGCGGTCGGCTGCGGCGAGTCCTTGGGCACCCGCCCGCCGAACAGGAGCCCGGTGGTGCCGTCATCGCCCTTCCGGGTGTAGATCCTCACCCGCTCGAGCCTAGGCCCGGGCTCCGTCAGCTCCGGGGTTCCGCCGGTGCCGCCCACCGGGTAGTGGACACCGGTGTCACCCGCACCCGATCCTCTCGCCCGCGCCGCCACCGTCTCCGGACGCCTCCTCGTGGTCGGTGCCCTGGCCGCCGTCGTGGTGTGGCTGCTCTGGCAGCTCCGCCTCGTGCTGCTGCCGGTGCTCGTCGCCCTCCTCCTGTGCACCGTGCTGGTACCGCTCGTGGCCCGGCTCGAGGCCCGCGGCTGGCCCACGCTCGGCGCCACCTGGACGGTGTTCGGCGGCGGCCTGCTGGTGGTGCTGGGTGTGGCGGCGCTCGTGGTGCCACCGACCGTCGACGAGCTCTCCGACATCGGACCGTCGGTCCAGGAGGGCGCCGCGGACGTCGAGGACTGGCTCGTCGACGGCCCCCTCGGCCTCGATCGCGAGCGGGTGCACGAGTTCACCGGGGATCCCGTCGGTGCGGTGGGCGACATGGTTCGCTCGTCGGACGTCTCCCTCGCCGACAGCGCGATGGTGGCGGGCGAGGCGTTGGCGGGAGCGCTGCTCGCGCTGGTGCTGTCGTTCCTCTTCCTCAAGGACGGCCGGCGCTTCCAGGCGTGGGCGCTGCGGCGGGCACCCGCCCGCCACCGGGACACGCTTCGGGCCACCGCTCAGCGGGCGTGGGAGGCGCTCACCCAGTACCTCCGCGGCGCGGCGATCCTCGGCGGGGTCGAGGGCGTGATCATCGGTGGCACGGTGGCGGCCGTCGGGGGCTCGCTGGCGGTGCCGATCGGCGTGCTCACCTTCGCCGCCGCGTTCTTCCCCATCGTCGGGGCGGTGGTGGCGGGCGGCGTGGCTGTGCTGGTCGTGCTGGCCACCGCTGGCCTCGTGCCCGCGCTCATCGTGCTCGCCGTCGCCGTCGTGGTGCAGCAGCTCGACAACGACCTGCTCGCCCCGTTCATCTACGGCCACCAGCTGCAGCTCCACCCCGCGGTGATCCTCATCGCCATCACCGGCGGGGGGTTGCTCGGTGGCATCGTCGGGGCGTTCATCGCCGTCCCCGTGGTGGCGGTGGTGTCCGCGGTCGCCGGCGAGCTCTGGCCCGCCCCGGGTGACGAGGACGACGCACCCGGCGGCACGACCCGGGCCGGTGGGTCGCCGACGAGCTGAGCCCGGCCCCGCCGGCTGAGGCCCCCGCACGCCGACCGCGGCCCCGGAGCCCGGGGCGGGACCGTCGAGGTGCTCTGGTACCGTGTCGGGGCCCGAGCTGTCCTGATGGGAAGGGCGAGATGGCCCCAGCTTGCGGCGGAGATCGAACGTCATCGGATCGAACGTCTTCGACGCGCCAGGAGGACCATCAGTGAGCGACTTCCTCACCGCCGCCCGTGAACGGGTCGTCATCTACGACGGTGCCATGGGCACCGGCATCCAAGCCGCCGGCCTCAACGCCGACGACTTCGGCGGCCCTGAGCTGGAGGGCTGCAACGAGCTGCTCGTCGTGACCCGCCCGGAGTTCATCGCCGGGCTCCACGCCCGCTACCTCGAGGTCGGCTGCGAGGTGATCGAGACCGACAGCTTCGGCAGCCTCGGGCTCACCCTCGCCGAGTACGGCATCGCCGAGCGCGCCCACGAGCTCAACGTGGCCGCCGCCCGCGTCGCCAAGGAGGTGGCCTCGTCGTACTCCACGCCGGACCGTCCCCGCTGGGTCGCGGGCTCGATCGGCCCCGGGACCAAGTTCCCGTCGCTGGGGCAGGTGCGCTACGCCGAGATGCGCGACCAGTACGAGGTGCAGGCCCACGGCCTGATCGAGGGCGGGGCCGACCTGCTCATCATCGAGACGTTCTTCGACCTCCTCGCGGTCAAGGCGGCGATGAACGGCGCACGGCGGGCGATGCGCTCGCTCGGGCGGCAGGTGCCGCTCCAGGTGCAGGTCACCATGGAGCTCACCGGCCGGATGCTCCCCGGCACCGAGATCGCCGCCGCCCTCGCGGCCATCGACCCGCTCCGACCCGACGTGATCGGCATCAACTGCGCGACCGGACCGGTGGAGATGGGCGAGCACCTGCGCCACCTCGCCGCCCACGCCCGCATGCCGATCTCGTGCATCCCCAACGCGGGCCTGCCGAGCGTGGTCGACGGCCACATGCACTACGACCTCACACCCGAGGAGCTGGCCGAGCACCACGCCCGGTTCGTCACCGAGCTCGGCGTCAACGTCATCGGCGGGTGCTGTGGCACCACGCCCGAGCACCTGGCTGCGGTGGTCGAGCGCTGCCGCGACCTGGAGGTGGCCCCCCGCCACCCCACCCACGAGGCCGGCGCCACGTCGATCTACTCGCTCGTGCCGTTCGAGCAGGACACCTCGTTCATGATCATCGGCGAGCGCACCAACGCCAACGGCTCCAAGAAGTTCCGGGAGGCGATGCTCGAGGGCGACCTGGACACCTGCGTCCAGATGGCCAAGGACCAGGTGAAGGAGGGCGCCCACGTCCTCGACCTGTGCGTCGACTACGTGGGCCGTGACGGCACCGCCGACATGGACGAGCTGGCCCGGCTGCTCGCCACCCAGTCGAGCGTGCCCCTCGTGCTGGACTCGACCGAGGCCAACGTCTTGGAGGCCGGCCTCCAGTGGCTCGGCGGGCGGGCCATCCTCAACTCCGCCAACCTCGAGGACGGCGAGGGTGAGGGCAGCCGGTTCGACAAGGTGATGCGGCTGGCCAAGGAGTACGGCGCGGCCGTGATCTGCCTGCTCATCGACGAGGAGGGCCAGGCCCGCGACGTCGACTGGAAGCTGCGGGTCGCGCACCGCATCCACGACCTGGCGGTCGACCGGTACGGGCTCGAGCCGAGCGACCTGCTCTTCGACGCCCTCACGTTCCCCCTCTCCACCGGCGACGAGGACCTCCGCCGCGACGGCATCAACACCATCGAGGCGATCCGCCGCATCAAGGCGGAGCTGCCGGGCGTGTACACCACCCTCGGCGTGTCGAACATCTCGTTCGGTCTGAAGCCGGCCGCCCGCCACGTCCTCAACAGCGTCTTCCTCCACGAGTGCGTGGAGGCCGGGCTGGACTCGGCGATCGTGCACGCGGCCCGGATCATGCCCCTCAACCGGATCCCCGAGGAGCAACGCGAGGTCGCCCTCGACCTGGTGTGGGACCGACGGCGAGAGGGCTACGACCCGCTGGCCAAGCTGCTCGAGGTGTTCGCCGACGTGCAGGCCACCACCGTCGAGCGAGAGGATCGCAGCGGCTGGACGGTCGAGCAGCGGCTGAGCCAGCGCATCATCGACGGCGAGCGGGACGGCATCGAGGCCGAGCTCGACCAGGCCATGGCCGAGGGCCTGGCACCGCTGTCGATCATCAACGACGTCCTCCTCGCCGGCATGAAGGTCGTCGGCGATCTCTTCGCCAGCGGCGAGATGCAGCTGCCGTTCGTGCTCCAGTCGGCCGAGACGATGAAGGCGGCCGTCGCCTACCTCGAGCCCCACATGGAGAAGGAGGACGACGCCGGCGGCAAGGGCCGCATCGTGCTCGCCACCGTGAAGGGCGACGTCCACGACATCGGCAAGAACCTGGTCGACATCATCCTCACCAACAACGGCTACGAGGTCGTCAACCTCGGCATCAAGATCTCCATCGCGGAGATGATCGAGAAGGCGCTGGAGGTGAAGGCCGACGCCATCGGCATGAGCGGCCTGCTGGTGAAGTCCACGCTCATCATGCGGGAGAACCTCGAGGAGCTGAACGCCCGGGGGCTCTCCGACATCCCGGTGCTGCTCGGCGGCGCCGCCCTGACCCGCAGCTACGTCGAGCGCGACCTCCGCGAGGTCTACGAGGGTCGCCTCTTCTACGGCAAGGACGCCTTCGAGGGCCTCCGGGTGATGGATCGCCTGGGCGAGCTCAAGCGCGGCGCGGACGACCCGGACTGGGGGCGGGTGCCCAGCGACAGCCGGGTCCCAGCCCGGGCCGGCTCGGTCGTCGGTGACGACGAGGCCGCCGCAGAGCCCGTGCCCGCCCGCTCCCCCGAGGTCGCCAGCGACAACCCGGTCCCGGCACCGCCATTCCTCGGCGCCAAGGTCGTCAAGGGCATCCCCCTCGACGACATCGCCGCCTACCTCAACGAGACCGCGCTGTTCCGCAACCAGTGGGGCTTCCGTCCCGAGGCGAAGCCGGACGGCACGACCGAGACCGACGAGGAGTTCAAGGAGCGGATCCGCCCGATCCTGCGAGCCCAGCTCGCCGAGGCCAAGGCCACCGACATGCTGGTGCCCCAGGTGGTCTACGGCTACTTCCCGGCCAACTCCGACGGCGACGACCTCGTGATCTGGACCGACGAGTCCCGCACGGCGGAGCGGGCCCGGTTCCGCTATCCCCGCCAGTCCAAGGCGCCGTACCTGTGCATCGCGGACTTCTTCCGCCCGGTCGACTCCGGCGACGTCGACTACGCCGCCTTCCACATCGTCACCATGGGCCAGCGGGTGAGCGACGTCACCGCCGAGCTGTTCGCCAACGACAGGTATCAGGACTACCTGCTGGTGCACGGGCTCGGGGTGGAGATGGCCGAGGCGTTGGCCGAGTACTGGCACCACCGCATCCGTGAGGAGTGGGGTTTCGTCGACGAGGACGGACCCTCGCTCGCCGGCCTGTTCCGCCAGCAGTACCGGGGCGGGCGCTACTCGTGGGGCTACCCCGCGTGCCCCGACCTCGAGGACAACCAGACCGTCGCCGAGCTGCTCGACGCCGGTCGCCTCGGCATCGAGGTGAGCGAGGAGACGGGCTTCCAGTACCAGCCGGAGCAGACCACCTCGGCGCTGATCTGCCACCACCCGCAGGCCAAGTACTTCGTGGCCCGCTGAGCCGCCCGAGCCCGGGGCTAGGGTCTCGCCCTGACACCCCCGGCCGGGCCGCTCACAGACGGAGCGCACGCGTGAAGATCCTCCTGACGAACCACCATCTGGCCGTGAGGGCGGGATCGGAGCTGCTCGTCACGGAGCTCGCCGAAGGGCTCCGGGCCCGGGGTCACGAGGTCGCGGTCTTCACCATGTTCCCTGGCGCGCTCGCCACGACGTGGGCGGCCGAGAGCGGCATCGACGTGTTCTCCCCCCTCTCGGGGGAGGCCCTGCTCGACATCCGACCCGACGTCGTCCACGTCACCCACTGGCCGACGCTCGTGTACCTCCGCAACATCGGCATCGACCCGCCCTGCGTCCACGCCTTCCTCGGCGTCATCCCGCCCCTCGAGAACCCGCCTCCCATCGTGGGCGGGGGCGCGCCCCGCTGCTGGGCGGTCAGCGAGGAGACCGCGGGGAACATCGCCGCCATCAGCGGCTGGCCTCCCGCCGACGACATCGAGATCATCCGGACCTCCATCGCTCCCGGGTTCGACGGAGCCGCCCGCACACCACCGACGCGGCTCGAGCGCGTCGCAGTGGTGTCCAACCACTTTCCGCCTGACTACCTCCGCTGGCTGCAGGAGCTCGCCGGGGAGATGGCCTTTGACCTCGACGTCTACGGCCTGCCCGACAACTCCGTCGAGATCACACCCGAGCACCTCACCTCGCACGACGCCGTGGTGACCCTCGGCCGCACGGCCATCGCCGCCGCCGCGCTCGGTGTTCCGGTCCTCGTGCTCGACTCGAGCGGCTCGGACGGTTGGCTGACCCCCGACTCGCACGGGCGGATCCGGCGCCACAACTACTCCGGACGGGCCTTCGGGCTGACCCCCGACAAGGAGACCATCCGCGGCTGGCTGGCGGCACCGCCGTCGGCGGAGCAGCTCGCCACCGTGGCGGAGCTGGTCCGCGCCACCCACGGCTTCGACACCAACCTCGACCGCATCGAGGCCCTCCTCACCGCGGCCGCCGCCGACCCGACCCGCATCCGCTTCGGTCGCCACGTCGACGTGCTGCACGAGTACCAGGCCCGCACGACCCTGGACCGCATCCACCTCGAGCAACGGACCGCAGAGCGCGACCACGCCGCCGCGCAGCTCGAGGCGGTGTCAGCCGAGCGCGACGCCCTCGCCACCGCGCTGGCCGAGACCGAGGCCGCGCGGGCGGCAGCCGCTGACGAGGCGGCGACGCTGCGGATCCAACGGGACGAAGCGACCGCTCGGATCGAGGCGATGACGGCGTCCACCTCGTGGCGGATCACCGCACCCGCCCGATGGCTCACCGAACGGCTGCGGCCGCAGACCCGCTGACCGGGCGCCGCGGCCCCTGAGCGACCTCCCGGGGGCCCAGCTGGTCGCGGGGGCTCAGGCCGACTTGCGCCGGGCCGGCGCCTTCTTGGCGGCGGCCTTGCTCGCCGTCGCGTCCTTGGCGGTGGCCTTCTTCGCCGGTGCCCGCTTGGCCGCGGCCTTCTTCGTCGCCTTGGCCACCGGGGCGTCGGTGTCCTCGTCGTCCGCGGCCTCGTGCGCGGTGGGATGGCGCTTGCGGGCCTCCTTGGCGGCCGCGACCGACGCCTCCAGGGCGGCCATGAGGTCGACCACCTTGTCGGGCTGGACCTCGCTCACCGGGGCGACGATCTCCTCCCCGGCCGCCTTCTTGTCGATGAGCTCCAGCACCGCCTCGCGGTAGGTGTCCTTGAACCGCTCGGGCTCGAAGTCGGTGGAGAGCGACTCCACCAGCTGGGCGGCCATGGCCAGCTCCTTGTCGGAGACGGCCACGTCGACCACCTCGTCGAGCTCCTCGATCGACGACGGGTCGTTGACCTCGTCGGCGTAGACCATGGTGGACAGGAGCAGTCGGCCGTCGCTGGGCCGGATGGCCGCGAGGTACTGCTTGGTGCGCAGCACGAAGTGGGCGATGCCGACCTTGCCCTGCTCCTCCATGGCCCGGGCGAGCAGCGCGTAGGGCTTCGAGGACTTGTCGGGAGCGAGGTAGTAGGCGGAGTCGTAGAAGATCGGGTCGATGGCCGAGAGGTCGACGAACTCCTCGATCTCGATGGTGCGCACGGCCTTGGGGTCGAGCGCGGCGAGCTCGTCGTCGGTGACGGTGACGTAGGCGCCCGACGGCAGCTCGTAGCCCTTCACGATCTGGTCCCAGGGCACCTCTTCGCCGGTCTCGGCGTCGACCCGCTTCTGCTTGATCCGGGCTCCGGTACGGGCGTCGAGCTGGTTGAAGTGGACCGTCTTGCGGCTGACCGCGCTGTAGAGCTTCACCGGGATGTTGACCAGCCCGAAGCTGATCGATCCGCTCCAGATCGCACGGGGCACGGCGATCTCCTTCCCCTCGGGTCCCTACGAAAGTAGTGCGCGGGCCACCAGATCCGTGCCGAACGCCGTGATGATGGCCAGGTACAACAGGCCCGTCGCCGCCATCACCGCCGAGTAGGCCCGCTCCTTGAGGGCCAGCCGGGTGGTGATGAGCAGGCCGATGGTGGTGACCACACACGCCACCCAGAACCAGGTGAGCAGGCCGTCGTAGCCGTCGTCGATGGTGCCGTTGATGGCGGAGACCATGCCGGTCGGCACGAGCAGCAGGAGCGTCTCGGGGACCCAGAGGGCCATCGTCCAGTTCACGAGCTCCAGCAGCGCACCGCGGGCGAGACCGGGCTGCACCAGGTACCAGTGCCCGAGGAGCATGGCGTCGGTGATCGCGCCGAGGAACGCCGCGCCCACCACGAAGCGAGCCACGGCCAACCAGTGCGGCCCGCCCGCGTCGAGGGCGGCGGCGACCACCCCGATGACGCCGATGATCGGCGGGATGAGATCCAGCCGGGGATCGAACTCCTTGGCGTCGAGGTCCTTCTCGGCAGCCTGCCGCTCGATGCCGGTCATGGCCGCCACCCGGGCGCTGCGGGCCTCGGCGAGGGCCACCTGACCGCTCACCCCCGCCTTCTTCCGGGCGATCGACTGGACCAGCGCCACCGTCGAGGTGACCGCCACAAGGATCGAGGCGGCGTCGCGGACCGGGACCGTGTCGAGCACGAAGATCCCGACGTAGGCGGCGCCGAGGGCCATCAGGATGTAGGTGCCCCGCATCGTCCAGCCGTACCCGAGGGAGACCTCGCGGCGACGGGTGGTGATCCAGAGGAAGAACAGGCCACCGGTGGCCCACTGCAGGAGGACGGAAGCGGCGTCGAGGCTGATCACGAGAGGTCCGGGGGGAAGGGGTCAGGCGTCGACCGCGACGAGGCGGTGGTCGGCACGGTTGAGGGCGTCGGGGCCCCGGTCGGTGGCCACCACGATGTCCTCGAGGCGGAAGCCGAAGCGCCCGGGCAGGTAGATGCCGGGCTCCACCGAGTAGGCGTTGCCGGCCACGAGTGGACGCCGGTTCCCGGACACGATGTAGGGGTCCTCGTGCTCCTCGACCCCGATGCCGTGGCCGGTGCGGTGCACGAAGTGCTCGCCGTAGCCGGCGTCGGTGATGATGGCCCGGGCGACGGCGTCGACCTCCTCAGCGGGGGTGCCGACCCGTCCGGCGGCCACGGCCGCGGCCTGCGCCTCGTGCAGCACGCTGTAGACCTCGGCCATCTCGGCGGTCGGTTCGCCGGTGACGACGCAGCGGGTGATGTCGGAGCAGTAGCCGGCGCCGCCCTCGGCGAGCATCGTGCCGCCGAAGTCGCACAGGACGACCTCGCCCGGGCCGATCACCCGCTCGCCCGGCTCGTGGTGGGGGCTCGCCGCGTTCTCGCCCGCGGCGACGATGGCGAAGTTCACCCGCTGGTGGCCCTCGGCGAGGATGCGCCGCCCCAGCTCGGCCGACACCTCGGCCTCGGTGCGGCCCACGAGCGTCACGGCCCCGGCCTGGAGCTCGGCGGCGATGCGATCGACCGCGGCGGCGGCCCGCCGGAGCGCCCCGACCTCGTGGGGGTCCTTCACCTCGCGCAGCGGGCCGATGACCTCCGAGGTGGTGGTGAAGGTGGTGGCCGGCCGGGCCCGCTGGAGGGCGACCAGGAACTGGGCCCAGGTCCGGTTGCCGATGGCGGCGGTGGAGGCGGCTCCCAGCAGCTCGGCCACGATGGCCACGGGGTCCTCGGTCTCGCCCCACGCCCGGAGGCGGAACACGTCGGGCCGCTCGACCACCCGGGGCACCTCGAGTCGGGGGATCACGAGGGTGGCGACACCGTCGCGGGGCACGACGAGCATCGTGAGCCGCTCGAGGGGCATGGCCTCGTAGCCGGTCAGCCACGGCAGGTCGGGGCCCACCGACAGGAGGCACGCGTCGAGGTGCCGCTCGGCCATGGCAGCCCTGACGCGGGCGAGTCTCTCGGCGTGCATCGGGCCCGAGGCTACCGGCCGCCGGCGAGGGGTCGAACCCTGGCCGACCCCGACGCACCCCCGGGCTGAGGTCAGGTCGGAGGGAGCCAGGGGAGCCCGTCGTGGTCGACCGCGTTGCGCCCGGAGCGGTAGGCGGCAAGGGCGCTGTCGTCCCGTCGACCGAGCGAGTGCCCGGGGGGGCTCCCCCGCCACCTCCATGGACGCCACAGCCCGGGCCGGTTCGCCCGGCGCGGGCTCGGCGGGCTCAGGCGGAGGGCTCGGACACCGCCAGGGCCACCGCGCCGCCGGCGGCGTCGGCCGACTGGCGGGCGTGGTAGCTCGAGCGGGTGAGGGGGCTCGACTCCACGTGGGCGATGCCCAACGCCTCCCCCGCCACCCGGTAGGCGTCGAACTGCTCGGGGGTGACCCACCGGGCCACGGGCAGGTGGTGGGAGGTCGGCCGCAGGTACTGGCCGATGGTGACGATCTCGACGCCCACCCCGGCCAGGTCGGCCAGGGTGGCGAGCACCTCGTCGTCGGTCTCCCCCATGCCGACCACGAGACCCGACTTGGTGGTGAGGCCGGCCGCCCGGGCCCGGGCGAGGACGGCCAACGACCGGGCGTAGCCGGCCGACGGGCGGGCGGCTCGCTGGAGGCGCGGGACCGTCTCCACGTTGTGGTTCAGCACGTCGGGGCGGGCGGCGAAGATCACGTCGAGCGCCTCGGCCCGACCGCGGCAGTCGGAGATCAGCGTCTCCACCTGGACGCCCGGCGTGCGACGGCGGATCGCCTCGATGGTGGCGGCCATGGCCCCGGCGCCCTCGTCGGGCAGGTCGTCGCGGGCGACCGTGGTGACCACGGCGAAGCCGAGCCCCATCCGCTCGACCGCCTCGGCCACCCGGTCGGGCTCGGTGGGGTCGAGGGGCTCGGGCCGTCGGGTGTCGACCAGGCAGAAGCCGCAGGCCCGGGTGCAGCGCTCGCCGTTGATCATGAAGGTCGCGGTGCCGTCGGCCCAGCACTCCGACAGGTTCGGACAGCCCGCCTCCTCGCACACGGTGACCAGGCCGAGGTCGCGGATGGTGCGCTTCACCGCCATCGGACCGGCACCGAGCGACACCCGGGCCCGCAACCACTCCGGCTTGCGGGCCGAGAGCGCGATGCCCTCGTCGACCACACCGGCCTCGGCCAGGCGGCCCCGCAGGCGGAGCGACGGACCGGCCACCGGCACCTCCGACGCCGGTGGCGCGCCGTCGACCCCGTGGTCGGCGGCGTGGCGCACGGGTGCCCCCGCACCGAGGCCACGGCTGAAGGGCGAGAGGTCGTCGTCGCCGGCACGCGTGTCGCGCCACACGACGTCGGCCCGCTCCCACGGCCGACCGTCGGGCGCCCACCGATCCACGGCGCGGGCCGCCAGGGCGTCGACCACCTCGTGCATCGACACGTCGACGCCCTCGGTGGCGAGGGAGGTGACCGGCTTGTCGGGGATGCCACACGGCACGATGTGGCCGAACATCGTCATGTCGGGGGCGACGTTCAGCGCGAAGCCGTGCATCGAGCGGCCCCGGCTGAGGCGCACCCCGATGGCGGCGATCTTGCGGGGCCGGTCGGACGACGGCGCCACCCACACGCCGGGGTAGTCGTGGAGGCGACCGACGTCGGGCAGACCCAGGTCGTTCAGCGTGTCGATGACGAGCTGCTCGACGGACCGCACATAGGCGACGGTGTCGGCCATGCCCCCGCCCCGCTTCCCGGGCACCGTGAGGATCGGGTAGCCGACGAGCTGGCCCGGCCCGTGGTAGGTGACGTCGCCACCCCGGTCGGCCCGCACCAGCTCGGCACCCACCGACTCAGGGGGTACGAGCACGTTGGCCATGTCGGCCCGGGCACCGAGGGTGTAGACGTGCGGGTGCTCGAGCAGCAGCAACCAGTCGTCGAGGCCGTGCTCGAACAGGCCGTGCTGGAGATCGGCGGCCTCCCGGTACGGCACGGTGCCGAGCCAGCGCACCCGCAGGGGGCGCGCCGGCACGGCGGCGGCCGGGCCGGGAGCCGAGCCCATCGCTAGAGCTCCGCCTCCCAGTCGCGGGTCTCGAGGATCTCCTTGACCTCACGCAGGAACGCGGCGGCGTAGGCGCCGTCGAAGGCCCGGTGGTCCCAGCTCAGGGCGAGCAGGCCGACCGAGTGGATGGCGATGCTCTCACCCCCGTCGGCGTCGGTGACCACCACCGGCTTCCGGTGCACCCCGTCGGTGGAGAGGATGGCGACCTGCGGCTGGTTGATGATCGGCAGGACCAGGTAGCTGCCGAACGAGCCCGAGTTGGACAGCGTGAAGGTGCCGCCGGTGATGTCGTCGGCGCCGAGCTTCTTGGTGCGGGCCCGGGTGGCGAGGTCGTTCACGTCGCGGGCGATGGCCCGCAGCCGCTTGTCGTCGGCCTCGTGGATGACCGGGGCGAGCAGCCCCTCGAAGTCGAGGTCGACGGCGATCGAGAGGTTCACGTAGTTGTGCACCACCAGCTCGCCGTCGCCCACCGTGGCGTTCATGTGCGGGTAGTCGCGCAGGGCGTCGATGACGGCCCGGGAGATGAACGGGAGGTAGGTGAGGCTGAAGCCCTCCTGGGCCCGGAACGACTCGCGGTGGCGGCGGCGGACCCGCTCGACGTTCTCGTAGTCGACCTCGACGACCGTGTAGGCGTGGGGGGACGTCTGCTTCGACATCACCATGTGCTCGCCGGTGCGGCGGCGCATGTTGTTGAGCGGTTCGACGGTGTCGCCGGTGCCGCTGCGGGGGGCCGGGGCCGGACGGCGGGGCGCGGCCGGGGCCGGGGCCGCGGCGCTGGCGGGAGCCGTGGCGGGGGCGGCGGGGGCCGTCGGGGCGGCCGCCATGCCGGACCGGATGGCCTGCTCGACGTCGCCGCGGGTGATGCGCCCACCGGGCCCGGTGCCGGTGATGCGCGAGGCGTCGAGGCCGTAGTCGTTCACCAACTGGCGCACGATCGGCGAGAGCAGCTTGCCGGCGGTGCCGTCGGCCGGCGCCGCCGCGGGGGCCGGGGTCGCGGGCGCCGGCGCAGGAGCCGCCGGGGCCGGCGCAGGAGCGGCCGGGGCCCGATCGGGCTCGATGGCGGCCTCGGGCGGCGCCGCCACCGGCTCGGGCGCAGCCGCGGCCTCGGCGGCGGGCTCCTCGGCCGGCGCCGGCGCGGGAGCGTCGCCCGCGTCGCCGACCACGGCGATCACCGTGCCCACATCGACCGTGTCACCCTCGGGCACCCGGATCTCGGTGAGGACGCCCGACACCGGGGACGGCACCTCGGAATCGACCTTGTCGGTCGAGACCTCGAAGAGCACCTCGTCCTCGGCGACGGTCTCCCCCACCTGCTTGAACCACTTGGTGATCGTGCCCTCGGTGACCGATTCACCGAGTTGGGGCAGCTGGATCTCAGCCATGGGGCGGGTTCCTCCGGGTGGGGTTGCGGGTTCGGGGGGTTGACGTTGGTTCAGCCGTGGAGCGAGCGGCCGGTGAGGGCGAGCACGCTCTCACCGAAGAGCTCGCTGAGCGTGGGGTGGGGCTGGATGAACTGGGCGACCTCTTCGGCGTTGGCCTCCCAGTTCACGGCGAGGTAGGCCTGACCGAGCTGCTCGGTGACCCACGGGCCCACCATGTGCACGCCGAGGAGCCGGCCACCGGTGCCGTCGGGACGCTTCTCGGCGATGATCTTCACCATGCCCTCGGGCTCGCCGACGATGAGGGCCCGGCCGTTGCCGATGAAGCGGTGCTTGCTCACCACGACGTCGTAGCCGGCCTCCTTGGCGGCGGCCTCCGAGTAGCCGACGAAGCTGACCTCGGGGTGGCAGTAGATGCACCAGGGCACCTTGCCGTAATCGACCGGCACCGGGTCCTCGCCGAGGAGGTCCTGGATGGCGAGGATGCCCTCGGCGAAGCCGACGTGCGCCAGCGCGGGCGTGTTGATCACGTCGCCGATGGCGTAGACGCCGGGCTCACCCGTGCGGCACCACTCGTCGACCACGATGTGGCCCCGGTCGCTGACCTCGACCGCGGTGCCCTCGAGGCCGAGGCTCTCGGAGAGCGGGCGCCGACCGACGGACACGACGACGGTCTCCACGTCGATGGACTCGCCGTCGCCGAAGAGCACCTTGGTGCCGCGATCGTGGTCGTGGGGCTCGTGGCCGTTGACGGTGACGCCGGTACGGACCTCGATGCCACGGTCCTTGAAGGACTTGAGGACCACCTTGGTGACGTCCTCGTCGAGGCCGGGCAGGATCTTCGGGAGGGCCTCGAGGATGGTCACCTCGACGCCGAGGTCGGCCATCATCGACGCGAACTCGCAGCCGATCGCGCCGCCGCCGATGACCACGGCCGACGCCGGCAGCTCGCGCAGCGAGAGCAGCTCGTCGGAGGTGATCACCCGCTGGCCGTCGATCTCGAAGCCGGGGATGGTGCGGGGCACGGAGCCGGACGCGAGCAGCACGTGGGTACCGCTGAGCTCGACGTCGCCGGACTCCCCGCCGGTGACCTTCACGAGATGGTCGGCGTGGAGGGTGCCGATGCCGTCGTAGACGGTGACCTTCCGGCGCTTGAGCAGACCCGACAGCCCCTTGAAGAGGTTGTCGATCACCTGCTGCTTGCGGTCCTGGGTGACGGAGAAGTCGAGCTTCGGCTCGTCGGTGGTCAGACCGAACGTGGCCGCACCCAGGATGGCCCGGCGCACCGACGCGGTCTCGAGCAGCTCCTTGGCGGGGATGCACCCCACGTGGAGGCAGGTGCCTCCCACCTTGGTCTTCTCGACCAGGGCGATGTCCAGACCGGCGGACGCGCCGTACAGAGCGGCGGCATAGCCTGCCGGCCCGCCTCCGATGATGACGACGTCATGGTTCTCGGCCGTGGGGACCACCTCCTCGATGCGAACCGTTGGAGCCTACCCAGCCGGAAGGGGCCCGCGAACCGGCCCCGAAAGGGGGCGCGCGACGGTCGACACGGTGTGCCGCACCGACGGCTCGACCCGCGCTCGGGGAGGAGGAGCGACGGCTGATCCGGAGGCCCCTCAGCGGGGGATCATCAGCACCTGGACGGTGAACGCGGCGAGGATCGCCATGCCACAGGCCAGGGCCAGCAGGATCAGCTTGCGGGTGCTCATCGCTGGTCGAGGCTAGCGGCCGCACCGGGACCGGCCTCCATCGGGCATATCGGATCCGACGCCGGTGTTCGCCCAGCAGCAGGCCCCCCGACCGGGAACGGAGACCCTCGTGAAGATCGCCATCAGCGGTGCCAGCGGCCTCATCGGCACCGCCCTCAGCCGCTCGCTGCGGCTCGACGGCCACCGGGTGCTGCCGCTCGTGCGCCGGCCCGTCTCCGAGGGCGAGGACGCGGTGCAGTGGGATCCCGCGGTCGGCACCATCGACGCTGCCGCGCTCGACGGGGTCGACGCGGTGGTGCACCTCGCGGGAGCCGGCATCGGCGACCATCGCTGGACGGCCGACTACAAGCGTGAGGTCCGTGAGAGCCGAACCCGGGGCACCGACCTGGTGGCCCGCACGATCGCGTCACTCGACCGCCCGCCGACGGTGATGGTGAGCGGCTCGGCCATCGGCTGGTATGGCGACACCGGCGACGAGGCGGTCACCGAGGCTGCCCCGGCCGCCGACGACTTCCTCGCCGAGGTCTGCCGCGAGTGGGAGGCGGCCACCTCCCCCGCCGAGGAGGCCGGCGTCCGCGTCGCCCACGTCCGCACCGGCGTCGTGCTCAGCCCCCACGGCGGCGCGCTCGCCAAGCTGCTCCCGCTCTTCAAGCTCGGCCTCGGCGGCAGGATGGGCAACGGCCGGCAGTGGTGGAGCTGGATCAGCCTCGACGACGAGGTGGCGGCGATCCGCTGGCTGCTCGACCACGACGTGTCCGGTCCGGTCAACGCGACGGCTCCCGAGCCGGTCACCAACGCCGAGCTCACCCGCGTGCTCGGCTCGGTCCTGCACCGGCCCACCGTCGTCCCGGTGCCGGCGTTCGGACCGAAGCTGCTGCTCGGCGGGGAGCTCGCCGACTCGCTGCTCTTCACCAGCCAGCGGGTGCTGCCCGGCGTCCTCACCGCCGAGGGCTTCCCGTTCGCCCACCCCACCGTGGAGGAGGCCCTGCGGGACATGCTCGACCGGCCGCTCGCCGCCTGAGAGGATCGGGGCATGGCCACGACCCGCCCCACCACCCGTCCGGGAGACGAGGCAGGCGGGCCGTCGCGCGGCGAGGTGGCCGCGAGCTGACCGTGGTCGACGACGACGCGCTGCGTCCGCTCGGGTGGGACGACGGCTGGGCCGCGGCGCTCTCCACCTTCGATCCCGGGGCCCGACCAGGACGGGTGCTGCGCCACCACGGCGCCGGTCTGGTGCTGGCGCTCGACGACGGGCCCCGCACCGTGATGTTCACCCGCCGCCTCGACCCCGAGCCCACCG
>Ga0164243_10000365_pt1 | contig 90751 bp, 81 predicted proteins | sample OricompcompostOP_FD_108781 | JGI IMG/M metagenome (GOLD analysis project Ga0164243, IMG submission 108781) | Organic Plus compost microbial communities from Emeryville, California, USA - Original compost - Organic plus compost (OP) | ecosystem: Engineered > Solid waste > Mixed feedstock >... | reverse complement strand
GTCACCGGGGCCGCGAGCGGGTCCTGCGCCATGACCTGCGCGATCTGGGCCGGGTCCACGACGACACCGTCCAGCTCGGCGGTCTGGGTGACCATCTGGTGCACGATCATCTGCCGCACGATCTCGCGGCCGAGCATGTCCAGCTTGTGCTGCTGGGCGAGATCGCGCGCGGCGGGCTGTTCCTGGACCGCCTTGTCGATCAGGTTCTGCACCTCGTCCACGGAAACGTGCCGGTCACCGAGGTACAGCGCGGTGCCGACCTGACTCGGCCCGGAACCACAGCCGGCGAGCAGCAGGCAGGCGGCGAGCACGGCGAGCAGCGCGCGAGGACGACCCATGATCCGCATCACACGCGTACCCTCTCACAGCCCGGCCCGCGACGGGACCCCCGCAACGCCCTAACCGACCGCGGCCGGGGCCTTGGTGAGGTTGTGCAGCAGCTTCGTGCACCAGTCCAGCAGCGCCTCGTCGCGCAGCGGCGGTGCGCCGATGCGGCCGCCTGCCGGGCCCTCCGTCGGCTTCGGCACCGCGACCGTGCTCGTGACCGCCTTGAACGTGGCCTTCGGGTATAGCCGCTTGAGGCGCACCATCTTCGAGTCCGGCAGCGGCAGCGGGGCGAACCGGATCATGTTGCCCTGCACCGAAACCTCCGTCACCCCGGCCTCCCGGCAGGCGTGCCGGAACGCCGCCACCGCGAGCAGCCGCCGCACCGGCGCCGGCGGCTGGCCGTAGCGGTCGATCAGCTCCTCCTCGACCGCGGCCAGCGCGGTGCCGTCCGGCGCCGAGGCGATCTTGCGGTACGCCTCCAGCCGCAGCCGCTCGCCGGGCACGTAGTCGTGCGGGATGTGCGCGTCGATCGGCAGATCCACCCGCACCTCGCGCAGTTCCTCCTCCTCGGCGGGCTGATCACCGGCACTGCGCCGGAACACGTCGACCGCCTCACCGACGAGCCGCACGTAGAGATCGAACCCGACGCCCGCGATGTGCCCGGACTGCTCGGCACCGAGGATGTTGCCGGCGCCGCGGATCTCCAGGTCCTTCATCGCGACCGCCATCCCGGCGCCCAGTTCGGTGTTCTGCGCGATCGTGGCGAGCCGGTCGTGCGCGGTCTCGGTCAGCGGCGATTCCGGCGGGTACAGGAAGTACGCGTACCCGCGTTCGCGGCCACGGCCGACCCGGCCCCGCAACTGGTGCAGCTGCGCGAGACCGAGCAGATCACCGCGTTCGACGATCAACGTGTTGGCGTTGGAGATGTCCAGTCCGGTCTCGACGATCGTGGTGCACACCAGCACGTCGAACTCGCGCTCCCAGAACCCCTGGATGATCTTCTCCAGCCGGTCCTCGTTCATCTGCCCGTGCGCGGTCACCACCCGCGCCTCCGGCACCAGCTCGCGCAGTCGCTTCGCGGCCTTCTCGATCGAGGAAACCCGGTTGTGCACATAGAAAACCTGGCCGTCACGCAGCAGCTCACGGCGGATCGCCGCACCCACCTGCTTGTCGTCGTAGGCGCCGACGTAGGTCAGGATCGGGTGCCGGTCCTCGGGCGGGGTGAGGATCGTGGACATCTCGCGGATGCCGGCCAGCGACATCTCCAGCGTGCGCGGGATCGGCGTCGCGGACATCGTCAGCACGTCGACGTGCGTGCGCAGCGCCTTGATGTGTTCCTTGTGCTCCACCCCGAACCGCTGTTCCTCGTCCACGATGACCAGGCCGAGATCCTTGTAGCGCACCCCGGTCTGCAGCAACCGGTGCGTGCCGATCACGATGTCGACCTCACCTTCGGCGAGCCCGGCCAGCACACCGTCCACTTCGGACTTAACGGTGAACCGGGACAGTCCCTTGATGGTCACCGGGAACGAGGCCATCCGCTCGCTGAACGTGTTGAGGTGCTGCTGCGCCAGCAGCGTCGTCGGCACGAGCACGGCCACCTGCTTACCGTCCTGCACCGCCTTGAACGCCGCACGCACCGCGATCTCGGTCTTGCCGTAGCCCACGTCACCGCAGATGACCCGGTCCATCGGCACCCCGCGTTCCATGTCCCGCTTGACCTCGTCGATCGCGGCCATCTGGTCGGCGGTCTCGGTGAACGGGAACGCGTCCTCCAGCTCGCGCTGCCACGGGCTGTCCGACCCGAAGGCGTGCCCTGGCGCGGCCTGGCGCGCGGCGTAGAGCTGGACGAGTTCCGCGGCGATCTCCTTGACCGCCTTGCGCGCCTTGGCTTTGGTGTTCTTCCAGTCCGAGCCGCCGAGCTTGTTCAGCGTCGGCAGTTCACCACCGACGTAGCGGGAGACCTCGTCGAGCTGGTCGGTCGGCACGAACAGCCGGTCGCCGGGGTGGCCGCGTTTGCCCGAGGCGTACTCCAGCACCAGGTACTCGCGGGTGGCGCCGGCGATCGTGCGCTGCACCATCTCCACGAACCGGCCGATGCCGTGCTGGTCGTGCACCACGTAGTCGCCGGGTTTGAGCGCCAGCGGGTCCACCGCGTTGCGGCGGCGGGACGGCATCTTCGCGCCGAGGTCCCTTGTGGACGTTCCGGTGGTGGCGCCGCGGCCGGTCAGCTCGGACTCGGTGAGCACCACCAGGCGGAGTTCGGGCGCCACGAAACCCTCGGCGAGTCCACCGCAGACGACCGTGACGACGCCACGCGCCGGGGCCGTGGTGAGCCCGTCCGCGGCCAGCGTCGCGGGCAGTTCGGCGGCGGAAAGCTGCTCGACCGCACGCGTCGCGGTGCCGTGCCCGGCCACCACCAGTACGGCGGTGCCGTCGGCCGCGAGGTGCGCGCGCAGGTCCGCGACGGCGCGGTCGAGATCACCGCGGTAGCCGGGCGACGGTTCGACGCGCACGGCGAACACATCGGCGTCCTCGGTGGTCAGCTGCGACAACGTCCACCACGCGCGGCCGGTCTCCCCGGCGTGCTTGGCCACCTCCGCGAGGTCGCGGTAGGCCGACGCACCAAGGTCGATCGGCGCCTGCCCGCCCGCCCGTCGCCCACCACCCTCAACGGAAGCGCTACGCGCTGCTCGCCCTTCCTCTGCGGCCGCCATCCACGACGCTTCGAGGAACTCCTGCCCTGTGCGCACCAGATCGTGGGCGCGGGCGCGGATCTTCTCCGGATCGGCGAGCACGACGTGCGTGCCCTCGGGCATCGCGTCGGTGAGCAGTTCCAGCTCGCCCTCGCACAGCACCGGGATGAGCGCCTCCATGCCCTCGACGGGAATCCCGCCGGCGAGCTTGGTGAGCATCTCGGCCAGATGCGCGTCGGACTCGTACTGCTCGGCCAGTTCACCGGCGCGGGCCTTGACCGGCGCCGTGAGCAGCAGCTCCCGGCACGGCGGCGCGTGGAAACCCTGGATCTCGCCGGGCAGCGAACGCTGGTCGGACACCGCGAACGCGCGGATCTCGCTGACCTCGTCGCCCCAGAACTCGACGCGGTACGGGTGCGCGGCGGTGGGCGGGAAGATGTCCAGAATGCCGCCACGCACGGCGAACTCGCCGCGCTTCTCGACCATGTCCACGCGGGTGTAGGCCAGTTCGACCAGCCGCTCCAGCGTGCTCTCGAACTCGCTCTCCTCGCCGACGCGCAGCTCGACCGGGGCGAGCGAGCCCAGGCCCGGCGCCATCGGCTGGATCAGGCTGCGCACGGTGGCCACCACCACGCGCGGCGCGTCCGGCCGGGTCAGCCGGTGCAGCACGTCGAGGCGGCGGCCCACGGTGTCGGCACGCGGGGAGAGCCGCTCGTGCGGCAGCGTCTCCCAGGACGGGAAATCGGCGACCTGGTCGGCGCCGAGCAGGCTGCCCAGCGCCGAGGTCAGCTCCTCGGCCTCACGGCCGGTCGCGGTGACCGCGAGCACCGGGCGACCGCCGCCGGCGTCGGCCGCTAGCGCGGCGACCACCAGCTGGCGGGCCGTGGTCGGGCCCTGCAGATCGAGCAACGGCGAACCGGCACGCTCGACGACCCCGCGCAGCGTCGGGTCGTCGAGGACCGCGGAAAGCAGGCCGGACAGCACCGGGTCGGTCACGAAAAACTCCCCTGTGGCGAACATGCGGGCACACCCCTGCCCGGGACGAGAGGGGGCCAGGGGCTCTCTGCTCCTAGCCTACGTCCCGCCACCGACAATCGCCGCGACGCGTCAACCCAGCCGGATGACGATGCCCGTCAATCCACTGAGCACACTGGCGACCCCCGCGCGGACAGCGGCCGCGGCGCGTTCGGGCGTGAACGACGCGGGGTCGTAGCCGGTGGAGGTGCCCAGGCCCTCGCCGCGGAAGGACGCGCCGGGCCAGTTGGCGGCGGTGACGTTCGCGGTCGGTTCGGCCAGCTCCGCACCGAGCACGAGGAACTGCTGGTCGAGGTGGTTGGCCGTGATGACGGTCAGCGGGTCGACGAGATCCTTGCCCGCGCAGATGATCAGGTCGGGTTTGCGGTCCATGGCCTCGGTGATGCTCGCCGTGAACCGGGCGGGCGCGTCGGCGGTGACGGTCTTGAGGCTGACCTCTTCCTGCCCTGCCCACTCGGTCACCGCGTTCACCAGCGTCTTCGTTTCGGGGGCGTCACCCGTGGTGAGCAGCACCACGCGGTAACCCGGCGACGGGCGGACGTCGCCCCACGAGCCGGGGCTCGGCGTGATCGTCGCCTCCGGGGTGGGCGGCGCGGCGGAGTTCACGAAGCCAGGGCCGAGAGTGCCGACCGCACTGGGCTTCGCGTGCGGCTCGGACCAGTCGTCGGCAGTGGCACAGGCAACGGCCAGCACCGCGGTCGCGGCCAGCAGGCCGGCCGCGCCGAATCGCGAACGCAAGGCCGATCATCCTCCGTGGTCACCGGTCGGGTCAGGTCATTACTACCCGATCACCGGCGGGCCTCCGGCTCCGTGACGATCCAGACGCCGGTTGTTCGCCGGCTGTCCGCCATCCGTTCGCCTGCCCCGGACAGTCTGCGAGCCATGCCCTCCGTCCGTTGCCTGCTCGTCGCCGCCGGCGCGGCCCTGATCGTCCTGCTGACCGCCGTTCCCGCGTCCGCGCACGGCTTCTCCTCGACGGTCTACGCCGATCTGACCTCGCCCGAAGCCGGGCACGTCCGCGCCGAACTCGGCCTCGAATACGATCTGCTCGTCGTCTCGGCGGCCGACGCCGAACGCGACGATCCGCTGTTCCGGCAGGGAACCGCGGCGTTCGACGCCCGCGACGCGGCCGCGCAGAGCGCCGCACTGGACGTGCACGCGGCCTCGGTCGTGAAGTACGTGACCGAGCGGTTCACCGTCACCGGCGACGGCACGGCCTGCACCCCCTCGCAGGACGGCGGGTTCCGCATCGAGCAACGCGAGGGTGTGCCGTATGCGTTGCTGTCACTGGACTTCCAGTGCGCGCCCGCCGACGCGCACGAGGTGCGGAGCGGGCTGTTCCCCGACGCCGAGGGCTACGTGCGCGACACCAAGACCGTCGTCACCTACGACCTCGACCTGGCCTCCGGCAGTGCCGCGCTCGACGCGAACCAGCCGTCGTTCTCCACCGCGCAGAGCACGGGCGAGCGGTTCTGGGAGTTCTTCCGGCTCGGCGCGGAGCACCTGCTCACCGGGCTCGACCACATCCTGTTCGTACTCGCGCTGATCGCGGGTTCCCGGCGGCTGCGCGAAATCGTGCTGGCGGCGAGCACGTTCACCGTCGCGCATTCGGTGACCTTCATCCTCGCCGCGCTCGGCCTGGTGGCCGCACCCGCCGAGATCATCGAACCGGTCATCGCGCTCTCGATCGCGGCGGTCGCGGCCTGGCCGTTGTGGCGGATATGGCGCCGTGGCCCGGAATCCGCCGATCTCGCACCGGACGGGCCCGGACTGGACCGGTCGGGCTGGTCGCGGCTGGCGGTCGTGTTCTGCTTCGGCCTGGTGCATGGGCTCGGGTTCGCCTCGGCGCTCGGCATCGACACGGCATGGTCGTGGCGGCTGCTGTGGTCGCTGCTGGTGTTCAACGTCGGGATCGAGGTCGTCCAGCTGGCGATCATCGCGCTCGTGTTCCCGCTGCTCGTGCTGCTCCGCAAGCGCACGCCGATCCCACCACGCTGGACGACGGGCGTGATCGCCGCGGGTGTCTGCGTGGTCGGTCTGATCTGGTTCGTGCAGCGCATCCTCGGCGTCTGAAACCGGCAGTTCTTCCGGCTTAGGACACCGGCGCGCCCGCAAGCGTTCACCTGATCAACATCGACGGGAGCAACGCTGACAACCGGTTCTCCCCACCCCTTTGATCCGAAATGGACAAAACCGGATGAAAAGTGACAGATCGACCGTGCGGCGGCTTGCTCGCGGTGCCATCGCGGTGGCGCTCGGCGCCGCGGTGACGTTCGGCAGCGGCTCGATGGCCGCGGCCGGCGCCACCGAGCCCGCGACCCTGACCGGCATCGTGCTCGGTGTCGGCGCCACCGAATCGCAGCGGGTGCTGAGCTGGTACGCCTCGACCGACGCCGCCCAGGTGGTTCAGGTCGCGCCGACCTCGCAGCTCCGCCACGGCGAGTTCCCGCGCAACGCCACCACGTTCCCGGCGACCGTCGCCGCGAACAGCGTCAACGGCGGGTTCAACGGGCACGCCACCATCGACGGCCTCAGGCAGGACACGCAGTACTCCTACCGCGTCGGCAGCCAGGGCAAGTGGTCGCCCGTCTACACCTTCCGGACGCAGAAGTTCAACGGAGACTTCGACTTCCTGTTCTTCGGCGACCCGCAGATCGGTTCGTCGGGCAACGTCGCCAAGGACGGCGCGGGCTGGGCGGACACGCTCGACGTCGCGCTGACCGCGAACCCAAAGGCCGAACTGCTGGTCTCCGGCGGCGACCAGGTCGAGAGCGCCAACACCGAAACCCAGTGGGATGCGTTCCTGGCCTCGGACAAGCTGCGCCAGTACCCGTGGGCCGCCACCATCGGTAACCATGACGTCGGCGGCAAGGCCTACGAACAGCACTTCTGGACCCCGAACACCGACCGTTCGGCGCCGTTCTACAACGGCGACACGAGCACCCGGTCCGGCGGTGACTACTGGTACATCTACAAGGACGTGCTGTTCGTCGACCTGAACAGCAACGCCTACGCCGCGGGCTCCGACGAGGCGCACATCGACTACGTCACCGACGTGGTGAACAAGCAGGGCAAGAACGCCAAGTACACGGTGCTCGTGTACCACCACTCGATCTACTCGCCCGCCGACCACGCCAACGACGCCGACAACCAGCAGCGCCGGCAGGACTTCCCGACCGCGTTCTCCAACCTCGGCGTCGACCTGGTCCTGCAGGGCCACGACCACAGCTACTCGCGTAGCTACGAGATCAAGAACGGGCAGAAGGCGAACCCGGACGAGCAGCCCGGCGCCACGCAGGTCAACCAGGGCCCCGGCGGCGTCATCTACGTGACGGCGAACTCGGCCTCCGGTTCGAAGTACTACGACCTCACCGATCCGGACACGAGCCAGGACCCGAACTACGGTCCGGACCCGCTCAACCCGGACAACCACTACGCCAACTCGGTCGAGAACCAGGAGCACGTGCGCACCTACGTGAAGGTCCAGGTGCGCGACGACAAGCTCGTCGTGGAGAACGTCCGCAGCGGCACCTGCGCCGCGCCGAACGCGGCCGTCGAACTGGGCAAGGTGTCCTGGTGCGGCCCGGACAGCGGAGCGACCCCCGCACAGCCCGTCGGCTCGCTCGTGGACAAGGTGGTCATTCACCCCTACGACGACAAGGGTCACGGTGGTGGCGGCCAGCAGCCCGGTCACGGTGACCCCGGCTGGTCCACCCAGCCGGGTCAGGGCGGCGCCGGCCGCACGCTCACCTCGCTGAGCTGACGCGTCGCGGTGGGGTGGGCGACGACTCGCCCACCCCACCTTTTCCTTTCCTCCCACTACTTTCGAGGCTCGATGAAATCCGCTTTCCTGGCCTTCGGCGTCGCCATGCTCGTCGCGGGCGGAGCTCCCGTCGCCGCCGCGCAGGAGCAGCCCCCATGGACGGTGGCGACGGCCGCGAACGACTTCGGGACGGACCGGCCCAACTTCAGCTATACCGCCAACGCGGGTGACCAGCTGCAGGACGGCCTCGTCGTGTCGAACAGCGGCAGCACCCCGCTCGAGCTCGTGGTGTACAGCGCGGACGCGTTCACCACGGAGTCGGGCGGGGTCGACCTCGTCACCCGGGATGTGCGCTCGACCGGCGTCGGCGCCTGGGTGCGTCCGGCCGTGGATCACGTGACCGTGCCGCCCGGCGCGTCCGCCGACGTGCCCTTCACGCTCACCGTGCCCGCCGATGCCGCGACCGGGGATCACCTGGGCGGCATCGTGACCTCGGTGCAGGAAGGCGATGCCGAACGGCGCGTCGGCATCCGGATCAAGTTGCGGGTGGGCGGCGATCTCAAGCCGGGACTCGCGGTCGAGGACCTGAACGTGGACTACTCGGGCGCGGCGTTCGGCGCGGGTGACGCCACGGTCACCTACACCCTGCACAACACGGGGAACGCGATCGTCGCCGCCCGGCAGGCGGTGTCCGTTTCCGGGCCGTTCGGAAGCTGGCAGACCGCCGCGGCGCCGGTCGCCGACTCACCCCAGTTGCTTCCCGGCGAGAAGTGGCGGGTTTCCGCGCCGGTCGCCGGGGTCGTCCCCGCGCTCGAACTGACCGGCACCGTCACCCTCACTCCGCTGCTCACCGATGCCGCGGGTTCGACGCTCCCGCTTGCCGAATCCGTGAGCACGACGCACGGCTGGGCCATTCCGTGGGCGTGGCTGGCCGTGCTCGTTTTCGTCGTGCTGGTCGTCGTGCTGGTTGTCGTGCTGCTGCTCGTGCGACGCCGGAAGGCCACCGTGCCCGCATCGGCACCGCGCGAGCGGGAGACCGCCGGTACCTAGCAACCGCGAGTCGACCTCTCCGCGCGCCCGAGTCGAGCCTTCCCCGCGCCCGAGTCGAGCCTTCCCCGCGCCCGAGTCGAGCCTGGCCGGCGGGATTCGGTGTGACGCCGCGCGAATGGCGTGCGCAGCGGCGGCTGTCGCAGCTGGAACTCGCGTTGCGGGCTGGAACGACGCAGCGGCACGCGAGTTTCATGGAGAGCCGGATGCGCGGCGCGATGGTACGGGCCGCCGCAACTGTCGCTGCGGGAACGCACGCGCTGCATTTCGCCACAGGTGAGGTACTCGCGACCGCCGTGGACGTCACGATTCCGAAACGGGTTTACCGGCCGATTCTCACACCGCCAACGCACTGCGCGCGCCACAATGACGGCATGCGCCGCATCGGAATCGTCCTGTTTGCCCTGCTTGCCGCCGCGTGCACGAGCACCCCGGCGCAGGAGCTGCCGCAGCAGGCCAGCACCGCGCCCGAGGACGGCTCGTCGCTGCGGGTGGATGTGCTCACCGACGGGCTCGAACACGGGTGGGACGTGGGGTTCCTGCCAGACGGGAAGCTGCTCGTCACGCAGCGGCCCGGCAGGATCGCGCTGATCGACGGGCGCACGGTCAGCGACGTCGGTGCCGATCTGTCCGACGTGTACGTCCGCGGCGAGGGCGGGCTGATGGGCATGGTGGTGCACCCCGATTTCGCGCAGTCGCGGCAATTCACCACATGCCAGACGCACCAGGAGGGCGGCCGGGCCGTCGACATCCGGCTCGTCACCTGGACGCTGTCGGCGGACGATCATTCCGCGACGAAGGTGCGTGATCTGCTCACCGGCCTGCCGGTCAATCCCAGCGGCAGGCACTCGGGTTGCCGCCCGGCCATCGCCGCGGACGGTGCGCTGCTGGTGGGCACGGGCGACACGGCGCGTGCGTCGATCGCGCAGGACCGGCACAGCCTCGGCGGCAAGGTGCTGCGCATCGACCTGAAGACGGGCGCGCCCCTGCCGGACAACCCGTTCATCTCCTCGGCGGACCCGAACGAGCAGCGCATTTACACCTACGGGCACCGCAATGTGCAGGGCGTGACCGTGCGCCCGGGTTCGGGTCAGGTGTTCGTCGCGGAGCACGGTCCGACTTTCGATGACGAGGTGAACCTGCTGACCAAGGGCGGCAACTACGGCTGGGACCCGTCAAAGGGCGGCACGGAAACCTCCTACGACGAGGACGTGCCGATGACCGACACCCAGCGCTTCCCGGACGCGGTGTCTCCACTGTGGACATCCGGCCAGATCACGGAAGCCATTTGTGGCGCGGCTTTTCTGACCGGTGCGCAATGGGGACCACTTGAGGGGCGCCTGGCCGTGGTCGCCTTGAAGGGGCAGAAGATGCTGCTGTTCAGCCTGGATCAGCAGGGGAAGATCACGGAAGTCACTTTGCCCCCGGAATTCGACGACAAGTTCGGCCGTCTGAGGGCCGTGCGAAGCGGTCCGGATGGGGCACTGTACGTGACCACATCGGACGGTGAGAACGACAAGGTTTTGCGGATTACGCCGGTGTAGGGCTCGGGTGGCCGGAAGGCTCGACTCGCGACGGGCGACTCGGCAACTTTGGCTGAGCCGAGCTCAAGGCATTCCTCTGAACCGGCACCGGAGGAACGTCACCACCGAAGAAAAGATGCCTCGCCGGCTCACTTCGCTGGCGCGTTGCGGTTCTCTCCTCCCCTACCGGCTCAGGTGAGTGCCGCCGTTGAGGTGAATCACCTGGCCCGTCACGTGGCCGGCTCCCCTGCTGCCCAGATATCCCACCAGTTCCGCGACATCACCGAGGGTGCCGGCGCGCTTGTTCCTCGCCTGTGCGATCAGGCCGTCGCGGTACTCGTCGGTCAGGGTGCCGCGGAAGAAGTCCGTATTCTCGATCAGGCCCGGGGCCACCACGTTCGCCGTGATGCCTCGGGGGCCGAGTTCCCTCGAGATGTCCGCGGTCCACGATTCCACCGCGGCCTTCGCCGCGCCGTACGAGCCCGCGCCCTTGCTCGCCGCGATCGAGCCGATCGTCACGATCCTCGCCTGGTCCGCCAGCCTCGGCTTCACCGCGGTGGTGACCAGCACCGCCGAAAGGACGTTCGCCGCGAAATTGCTTTGCCAGTTCGCCGCGATGGTGGCCAGGTCATCGTTCTTCGGGCGTTCGAAATCGGTGTTACCGCCCGCGTTGTTGACCAGCACGTCCACCCGCGAGGGCAGCTCGGCGAGCGCTGCCTCGACAGTGACGGGGTCACTCGCATCGAACGGGACATACCGTGCGCCCAACCGAGATGCCGCCTCGGACAACACATTTTTCCGCCGGCCGGTGATCGTCACATGCTCACCGGCCTTCGCGAACCAGGCGGCCACCGCGTATCCGATACCGGAGCCGCCACCAGTCACAATAACTTCCCTGGGTGCCATATACCAAGTCCTTTATTGCTAAAGTATCGCCATGAACGACCGTACCGAGCGCCCGCCGAAAACGCAAAGCGATGGCGCCGACGCGATCGCCGAGGCGTGGTTCCGCGAGCGGCCCGGCACGCCGGTCTCCTCGATCGGCGTGATCACCCGCATCTGGTGGATCGGCAAGCTGCTCGACGAAGAACGCCGCGCGACGCTGAACCGCGTCGGTATGGACGCCGCAACGCTCGACCTGTTGTCGACGCTTCGCCGCGCGGGCCCGCCGTACCGGATGGCGCCGGGCGAACTGGCCAAGCGGACACTGGTCAGCGCGGGCGCGATCTCGCAGCGAGTCGCACGGGCCGAGCGCGAAGGACTGGTGCGCCGGCTTCGCTCCCGGGACGACGGACGCGGGGTGGTCGTCGAGCTCACCGCGGACGGGCACGCCGAGATCGAGCGCACCGTCGACGATCTGCTCACCCACGAGGAGGGCCTGCTGTCCGCCCTCACCGTGCACCAGCGCGACCAGCTCGCCGACCTGCTGCGCGTCCTGCTCGCCGACCTCACGAAAAGGAAAGCGCCCTAGACCGCGCCCAGCAGCCGATCTATCAGTATAGTTACAACAAATCGGCTCGACTGGACCAGGCAGGGACGTAGTGGCGACCGAACAACTTCTCGGGCGAGAGCCGCGGCGCACGGGCAAAACCTCCGAGCGCATCGCGCGCCGCATTCTGCGCGACATCCGCGAACGCCGCCTCGCGCCCGGCACCTACCTCGACTCCGAGTCGGTGATGGCCGAGCACTTCGGCGTCGGCCGCGCCTCGGTGCGCGAAGCACTGCGCATCCTGGAGATCAACGGTCTGGTGACCATCAAGACCGGCCCCGGCGGCGGGCCGGTGGTGGCCACGCCGAGCAGCAGCGACTTCGGCCAGATGACCACGCTGCACCTGCAGGCGATGGGCACCACCTACCGGCAACTGTTGCAGGCCAGGGTGAACATCGAGGCGATGCTCGCCGGACTGGCCGCCGCCCGCCCCGGCCCCGAGGCGGGCGAACTGGTCATGGCCGCGCTCGAATCGGGCCACCGCAACTCGCGCAGCGACGACCTGACCTACGCCGCGGCGCACTCCGACTTCCACGCGGCCGTGTCCGAAGCGGCGGGCGATCCGGTGGCTGCCTTGTCCGCCAACGCTTTCCGCGACATCTGGACCACCCGGGTGACCGCGGTGCTGTTCCCACCGGAGCAGCGCCCCGGCATCGAGGCCGCGCACGTCTCGCTGGCGCACGCGATCGTCGCACACGACGCGCGCGAGGCGGAGCGGCTCATGCGTGAGCATCTGGGCTACTACCAGCGGTACTGCGAACTGCGGTACCCGGCGCGGCTGGACGACATCGTCGACTGGGCCTGACCGTCCACAAAGGTCACTTACACGTGAAGCCCGCGTCCACGATGATCGGGCTGCCGGTCACGTACTTGGCCGCGTCCGAGGACAACCACAGCACGGCCTGCGTGATCTCGATGTCCTGCATCGGCGGAGCGCCTTCCTCGAGAATGTTCCAGGATCCGGTCATGCCGACCATGCGCTCCCCTTGGTCATCCCGGACACCGGGCGCGGTCGCGACACCCAGCATCGGTGTGTCCACCGCACCGGGACACACGTAGGTGACCGTGATGCCGTACTCCGCGAGCTCGGTCGCCAGGCTCTTCGCGTACCCGGCGACGGCGTGCTTGGCCGCAGCGTAGTGACTCAGCCCCGGCACCCCGGCGAACGAGTTCACCGAACCGGTCAGCACGATCTTGCCGGACCGCGCCTCGATCATCCGGCGCGCCACGGCGCGGGTGGTCAGGAAGACACCTTTGACGTTGGTGTCGTGGATTTCGTCCCACATCTGCTCGGTCATGTCGACGATGTCGCGCACACTGCACACACCCGCGTTGCCGACGAGCACGTCGATCCGCCCGAACTCGGCGATCGCGGTGCCGACCATGGCGTCCACCTGCTCGGCGTCACGCACGTCGCACGCGACTGCGACGGCTTTCGCGCCGGCGGCCCGGCAGTCGCCGGCGGTCGCTTCGAGTTCCGCCAGGCTCGACAGGCCGTAGGGAATGGTCTCCATCGGTTTCGGGGCGTCCGCGAGGACCAGATCCGCACCGGCCCGCGCGAACGCGAGCGCGTGCGCTCGCCCCTGCCCCCGCGCCGCACCCGTGATCACCACGACGGTTCCGGAGAAGTCCCAGGACACCTGGCGGATCGCTCGCCTGCCGTTTTCGTGCACTTCCGACGTCATTGCCGGCCACACCTCCCGCGCTGCCGCGAACAGTTGCGAGCTATTTTATCGCATAAATCGACTAATAGCGGTGCTAGTTCAGCCGGAGCTTGGGCTTGTGCTCCAGGTGCGACAGCCCGTTCCAGGCCAGGTTCACCAGATGCGCGGCGACCTCGTCCCGCTTGGGTTTGCGCGCGTCGAGCCACCACTGCCCCGTCAGCGCGACCATCCCGACCAGCGCCTGCGCGTAGAGCGGCGCGAGCTTCTCGTCGTAGCCGCGGGCCGCGAACTGCTGCCCGAGGATGTGCTCGACCTGCCCGGCGATGTCGTTCAGCAGAGTCGAAAAGGTGCCGGTCGAGGACGCGACCGGCGAATCACGCACGAGAATCCGGAACCCGTCATGTGAATCCTCGACGTAACCGAGCAGCGCGCTGGCCGCCTGTTCGAGCATCGCCCTCGGATGCCCACCGTGCAAAGTGGACACCATCCGGTCGAGCAGCGACTGCGTCTCACGGTCGACGACGACCGCGTAGATCCCTTCCTTGCCACCGAAATGTTCGTACACAACGGGCTTCGAAACGTTCGCCCGATGCGCGATCTCCTCGATGGAGGTTCCGTCGAACCCCTTCTCCGCGAACAAGGCACGCGCCACGTTCAGCAACTGCTGTCTGCGCTCCGCGCCCGTCATCCGGACGCGAGCCACCGGAGCCGGAGGCCGTGCCCCGGTGGCCACTTCCCGTTTCGCCCGCCTGCGTGCCGCCACCGGGGTGAGGCTACTAGCGGGACTCCGCCGCGAGACGGGCGAGCCTGGTCGGGGTCGGCCAGCGCACGTTGCTCGCCCAGCCGAGTTTCTCGAACGCCCAGATCACCCGGGCGGAAATGTCGATCTGACCACGCTTCACACCGTGCCGCGCGGAGGTCGGGTCGGCATGGTGCAGGTTGTGCCACGACTCGCCGAAGGACAGGATCGCCAGCGGCCAGAAGTTCGCCGACTTGTCGCGTGCGGTGAACGGGCGCTCGCCGATCATGTGGCAGATCGAGTTCACCGACCAGGTCACGTGGTGCAGCACGCAGACCCGGACGAGCCCGGCCCAGAAGAACGCGGTGATCGCGCCCCAGAACGACCACGTGATCAGCCCGCCGAGCAGCGCGGGCACCGTCAGCGTGAGCAGCGTCCACAGCCAGAACAGCTCGTCGACCTTCTTGATCGCCGGGTCCTTGAGCAGATCCGGCGCGAACCGCTCGGCGTTGCTCTGGTCGCGCTCGAACAGCCAGCCCATGTGCGCGTGCCAGAAGCCCTTCGCGATGGCCCACGGCGAGGTGCCGAACGCCCACGGCGAGTGCGGATCACCGTCGCGGTCGGAGAACGCGTGGTGCCTGCGGTGATCGGCGACCCAGGTGATCACCGGGCCCTGCACGGCGAGACTGCCCGCGATGGCCATCGCCACCCGCAGCCAGCGCTTGGCCTTGAACGAACCGTGCGTGAAGTAACGGTGGTAGGAGACGGTGATCCCCAGCCCGCTGATCGCGTAGAAAAAGACGAAGAGACCGACGTCGACCCAGCTCAGCCCCCAGCCCCACGCGAAGGGCACCGCGACGACGAGCGCCACCAGCGGCATGATCACGCCCAGGTACACGGCGAACTGGACGCCGAATCCACGCTGCCCGCTGATGACCGGTTTGGGGCCAGTTGTCTTGGGGGGCTCGAGGGTAGCCGTCATGCGCAACCACTTCTTCCTGCAATTTCCCGGTACGGCCAAGGGTGACCTTACCTACGTTTCCGTAAGTTACGGTACAGGAGGTTTACCCCCGTGGGGAGAGCCCAAAACGACGCAGAACCCCAGCCCACGGCACCCTTCCCGGCATCGGTATCCTGACCAGGCACGATCCGCCGTAGTGTAATTGGCAGCACTTCAGATTTTGGTTCTGACAGTTCAGGTTCGAATCCTGGCGGCGGAGCTGCCGTGCGATCCGCGACGAGCGAAGGGGGTACACCCCGCTGCTAGGCGACAACGAGCCGGCGAGCAGACGCCCGGCCTTGGCGGAACTCTCCGACGCCTGGCTGGTCGGGCGTGCGCGGGAGCTGATCGCCGCGGTCCAGCACACCGATCACGAAGAGCAGCTCGACATCGTCTACACCATCGACGAGTTGCTCGAGGAGACCCAGCGCCGCGGTGAACCGGTACTGGTCGCGCAACTGCTGCGTGCGGCCGCACTAGCGCGCCTGGTCACCCGCGGGCTCGCGGGTGAAGCCGAGCCTCTGCTCGACGAGATGCTTGCGCACACCCGCCGGCACGGACTCGCCCTGTACCGGGCCGACGCGCACGCATTGCGCGGCCGCAGGCTCGTGCTGGCCCAGCAGGAGGACGCGGCGCTCACCGAAATCGCCCGCGCACTGGCCATTCTGGACGACACGGGCGGACCGGACATGCAGATGTCCCGGCGCGAATGGGCCAAAACGCAGTCCAGTGCGTTCATCGACTGCTGGCTCGTGCTCAACCAGCTCGGTGTCTACGAGGCCGCGGAAGAAGTAATAGCGCGGGCGCATCAGGCGGTGCGCGAGACCGCGGGGCCGCACGAGATCACCCTGCAGCTGATCAACCGGGTCAAGATGCTGCTCGGCTGGGCACTGCGCCTGGAACGCGTCGAGCGCGACGGCGAGGCACGCGCGAAGCTCGAGACGGCCGCGTCGATGGCCGTCGCGGTCGAGGCGCCGTTCGCGGAATCCCTGTTCCCGCGCCGGGTCGGCGTGCCCGCGGTGGACCAGGTCGGCGTGCTCGCCGCGGCGCTCGCGCTCGCCAGTCCCGACCTCAGTCACGTGGACCGGCTGCGCCGCCTGCTGATCGAGCCTGCCTACCCGCACGAGCAGGTCATCGTGTCCATCGCGCTCGCCCGCTGCCTCGAAGCCACCGGCCAGCGCGAGGAAGCGCTGAAGGCGTTGCACGCCACCAGGCTCAACCTCGACGACGACAACTCGCAGCCGTCGATGCGACTGAACCTGGTGCGCGAGCTGGCGCGCCTGGATTTCGCGCAGTACGAGAACGAGAACCTGCGCCCGCTGGTCGAGTACTCCACCGCGCTGGAAGTGGAACTGTGGTCGCTGCGTGAATCGCAGATCGCCACGCTCAACACGCGCCGCGAGCACGAGCGGCTTTCCGCGCAGCACGGCGCGATCAGCCAGCAGGCACTGCAGGATCCGCTCACCGGGCTGCCCAACCGGCGCGCGCTGGACGAGCACCTGCGCACGCTGTCCGCGTCCACCACGGCGCAGCCCCTCGCGGTCGCGCTCGTCGACCTCGACGGGTTCAAGGGCGTCAACGACGAACACTCGCACGCGGAGGGCGACGACGTGCTCCGCGTGGTCGCCAGCACCCTGCGCGACGCGCTACGCGGGGACGACATCGTGGCGCGTTACGGCGGGGACGAATTCGTCGCGCTGCTGCCCGGCGCGCCGGTGTCCGCGGCGAAGCAGGCGCTCGGCCGCGCGGTCACGGCCGTGTCGAATCTGCCACACCACCTCTCGCATGGGGTAACCCTCTCGATCGGGCTCGTTTCGCTGCGCCCGCAGGAACGTCCAGACCAGGTGCTCTCTCGTGCCGACGCGGCGATGTACCAGGCCAAACGTGGCGGCGGGAACCAGGTGGCCACCGCGAACGTGGTACCTGGTGAGAGCCCCCTCTCCTGGGCGGAGGCCGACCCGGCGGCAGCCGAGGAAGAGCACCCGTAGGATCGACGCCCGGTAAGATAACGCCGTCTGCAGTTTGGGAGTGCCGTGACCGGCCCGCTGAGCACATTGGTCCTCGCCGCGGGCGAGGGCACCCGGATGCGTTCCGCCACACCGAAAGTGCTGCATCCGATCGCCGGACGGCCGCTGGTGGAGCATGCCGTACGGGCGGCGGCCGGGCTCGAACCCGAGCACCTCGTGGTGGTCGTCGGGCACGGGCGTGAGGCCGTCACCGAGCACCTCGACCAGGTCGGCAAGGCACTGGGCCGCCCGGTGGCGACCGCGGTGCAGGAAGTACAGAAAGGCACGGGGCACGCGGTGTCCTGCGCGCTCGACACGCTGCCCGGCGGGCTGACCGGCACCGTACTGGTCAGCTACGGCGACGTGCCGCTGCTCGACACGGCGACGCTGGCGGCGCTACTGGCCGAGCACCGCGAGCGCGGGCACGCCGTGACGGTGCTGACCGCGGTCGTGGCCGATCCGACGGGCTACGGCCGGATCATCCGCCGCGCCGACGGTGCCGTGCGAGGCATCGTCGAGCAGCGCGACGCGAACGAGCAGCAGCTGGAGATCAACGAGATCAACTCCGGTGTCTACGCGTTCGACGCGAAGCTGCTGACCGAGGGACTTTCCCGGCTGTCCACGGACAACGCGCAGGGCGAGCTGTACCTGACCGACGTGCTCACCAATGCCTGCGCGGACGGGCTGAGCGTCGGCGCGCTCGTCGTGGACGATCCGTGGCTCACCGAGGGTGTCAACGACCGGGTCCAGTTGTCGGCCGTCGGCGCCGAGCTGAACCGGCGGATCGTGCGCCGCTGGCAGCTCGAGGGCGTCACCGTGGTGGATCCGGCCAGCACCTGGCTGGACGCGGGCGTGACGCTGGCCCGCGACGTCGTGCTGGAGCCGGGCGTGCAGCTCAAGGGCAGCACGACGGTCGGCGAGGGCGCGCGGATCGGCCCGGACACGACACTCACGAACGTTTCGGTCGGGCCGGGCGCGCAGGTCGTGCGCACGCATGGTTTCGACTCCGAAATCGGGGCGGAGGCCAATGTCGGCCCGTTCGCCTATCTGCGCCCCGGTTCGAAGCTGGGCGAAAAGGGCAAAATCGGTACGTTCGTGGAGACGAAGAAGGCCGATATCGGTGCCGGAAGCAAGGTGCCTCATCTCACTTATGTCGGGGATGCGACCATCGGCGAGAACAGCAACATCGGCGCGTCGAGCGTGTTCGTCAATTACGACGGGGTCCGCAAACACCACACGAGCATCGGATCGCACGTGCGGACTGGTTCGGACAACACGTTCGTCGCGCCGGTGTCCATCGGTGACGGGGCGTACACGGGTGCTGGCACTGTGATCAGGGAAGACGTGCCGCCGGGGGCGCTTGCCGTCTCGATGGGACCGCAGCGCAATATTGAAGGCTGGGTGGTCCGGCGCAGGCCGGGCACCCCGGCGGCGGAGGCGGCCTCCGCCGCGCAAGAAGAAACGCAAACCGAGCGGGAGTCGTCAGATGAGTCCTAAGTCCGGCACGCCGAAGAAGAACCTCATGCTCTTCTCCGGTCGCGCGCATCGGGAACTCGCGGAAGAGGTAGCCGCGAACCTCAACGTGACGATCACCCCGCAAACCGCGCACACCTTTGCCAACGGCGAGCTTTTCGTGCGGTTCGAGGAATCGGTGCGCGGCACCGACGCCTTCGTGATCCAGAGTCACACCACGCCCATCAACGAATGGGTCATGGAGCAGCTGATCATGGTCGACGCGCTCAAGCGCGCGAGTGCCAAGCGGATCACCGTGGTCATCCCGTTCTACCCGTACGCGCGTCAGGACAAGAAGCACAAGGGCCGCGAGCCGATCTCGGCGCGGCTGATCGCGGACCTGTTCAAGACCGCCGGCGCCGACCGGATCATGACGGTCGACCTGCACACCGCGCAGATCCAGGGCTTCTTCGACGGCCCGGTGGACCACCTGTTCGCGCAGAACCTGCTGGCCGAGCACATCAAGAAGACCTACGGCGACGCCGACATCGCGGTGGTCTCGCCGGACTCGGGCCGGGTGCGGCTGGCGGAGAAGTGGGCACAGCAGCTCGGCGACCGGCCGATCGCGTTCATCCACAAGACGCGTGACCCCGACAGGCCGAACCAGGCTGTGGCCAACCGCGTGGTCGGCAACGTCGAGGGCAAGCTGTGCGTGCTGGTGGACGACATGATCGACACCGGTGGCACGATCGTGAAGGCCACCGACGCTCTGCTGGAGGAGGGCGCCGCCGACGTCGTCATCGCGACCACGCACGGCATCCTGTCCGATCCGGCCACCGAGCGGCTGTCCAACTGCAAGGCGCGCGAGGTCATCGTCACCAACTCGCTGCCGATCCCGCCCGAGAAGCGGTTCGGCAACCTGACGGTGCTCTCCATCGCGCCGATGCTGGCGGAGGCCATCCAGCAGGTGTTCGAGGATGGTTCGGTGACGAGCCTGTTCGACGGGCACGCCTGATCGTTTTCGGGTAGCGGGGGAGCGAGCCGGTCGCTCCCCCGCTTCGCTTTTCCTGCCGGCACTTGATCACGGGGGACCTGAGCCGTCGCATCTGCACGAAGGCTTGATCGAGCTGTTCCGCCAGCGTCCGGTGCTGGCCGCGGAGCTGCTCGCGGATCCAGCTACGGCGCGACGACGGCAAGCGGTGGTCGTGGCCGGTGTACCTGGCGACGTTGCGGGCGCGGCTGCGGACGCCGGAGACGCTGCTGGGGCTCTGCCCGTCCACCCGGGTCGCGCAGTGGTGCGGGCAACCCATCGACCTGGGACATCCGGGCTGGCACCTGCGGCCGCTGGTCGTCGATCCCGGGCAGGTCCCGGCCGTGACGGATCCGGCGGAGGCGGGGCGCAGTCCCGAGCTGGCGGTGCTGTCGGCGCTGGCGCACAGCGAAGGGCCGGAGCGGGACAAGGTGCTGCCCGAAGCGGCGCGTCACCACCTGGAGGAACTGATGACGGCAGGAACCTACGAGTACCGGAGCGACTTCGCCCGCAAGTACGCCCGCATCCTCGCCTGCACCGACACCGAACTCCTCAACACCTGGATCGACCGCGCCATCCCCGCCGACACCGCAGACGAACTGTTCGCCTGACCACCGTTCAGCCCCGCGCAAAACCGGGTGCGGGCCCGCAAGCCGCGCGAATAGCTTGGCCCGTATGCGATTCGGGGTGAGCATGCGGTCCGTCGACAAGGGCTTTGCCGCGAAATGCCGTCGGGCGGAGGCGCTCGGCTACGACGTCATCACCGTGCCCGACCATCTCGGCGCGCCCGCGCCCTTCCCGGCTCTCGTGGCGGCCGCGGCAGCGACCGAGCGGGTCCGGGTCGGGCCGATGGTGCTCAACACGCCGTTCTACAACCCCGCCCTTCTCGCGCGGGACATCGAGTCCACGGTCGCGGTCACCGGCGGCCGGTTCGATCTCGGCATCGGCGCCGGGCACATGAAATCCGAATTCGACGACGCCGGCCTGCCGTGGTGGCCCGTGAAACGCCGCATCGACCACCTCGACCGCGCGCTCACCGAACTCAGGAATCGCCTCCAGAACCTGCCGCCACTGCTGATCGCGGGCAACAGCGACGGCGTGCTCAGCCTCGCCGCCGAGCACGCGGACATCGTCGGCTTCGCCGGCCTCAAACAGGCGCCCGGCCGCCCACCCGGCTCGTTCCAGCTCACCACGGCCGCCGAACTGGCCGAGCGCGTCGAGTTCGTCCGCGCCCGCGCCACTCGCGAGCAGGAGTACAACGTGCTGATCCAGAAGGTCGTGCTGGCCGAGGATCCGCTACCGATCCTCGACTCGTGGCATCCCGAATACCGCGGCGAGGACCTGCTGAACGCGCCCCAGATACTCGCGGGCACGGCCGGCCAGATCGCCGCGAAACTGCGTGAGCGGAGCTTCGACTACTTCACCGTGTTCGAGCCCGCGATGGAGGACTTCGCGAAGGTCATCGCCGAGATCAGGCACCCAGCGCCGACGCGATCTCCTGCCTGAGCGCCGGTACGTCCGGCACCGTGACCGGCTCGGCCGTGACCGTCGGGGTACCGGCCACCTTCGTGGCGCCACCGGTCCGAGGCACGGTGAACTTGACCGAGCACGACATGGTGGCCGGCTCGTTCAACGGCACCACCAGCTCCTGACCGCAGTCGCGCGAACCGAGCTGGTTCGACGTGATCGACGACTTGAGCACGAGCCGCGCAAGCGCTTGCGGCGCGTCCCCGAGCAGCTGGGTCGTCACCTGCACGCTGTCGGTGCACGAACCGTTCGCCGCGCAGCGCATCGTGTTCTGCGTGACCTTGGCCGCGACGGCCGGCCCCGCCACGAACGGCTGACCGAGCGCGTCCACGTCCCGGTGCAAGGCGGCACGGAAACCGGCGAGTGCGTCCGCGTCAAGACCGCGTAGCTCGACGGCGGAGTTCCCGAACACCTGCGTACCGAGCGGGCCGAGCAGCGACGGCTGGAAACTCGTCACCCGGTACGGCTCGCCGGCCGTGACCTGAAGGCCGTCGATATCAAACAGCTCGGTGCCGTCGCCGAGGGTGAGCCGCTCCGCCTGCGTACCGGGCGGGATCGCGGCGCGCAGGGTGCGGGCGAGCGTGTCCGGCGCCAGTGCGCGACCCGGGTCCATCGCGAGAATCGAGCGAGCCCAGCGCGCCCCGTACTGCGCGGCGCGATCACCGGCCATTCCCTGCGCCTGCCAGTACTCCGCGGGCCCCCGCACATAAACCGAGCCACCCGCGCGGAGGATGTCGACCTGCTGGTCGTGCAGGACCAGCGCACCCTGCGCGAGCCCGGCCCTGGAGACGTTCAGCTCGGTGCCCGGGGAGAACCGGTAGCCGACCGTGGCCTGGCGTTCGAGCGAGGCAAGCGCGCCCTCGACAGCGGCCTGCGGATCGGGTCCCCCGGCCTCGGGTGTGACGGTCTGACAGCCGGAGAGCAACAGGGACGCGACCACAACGAGAAAACTCCCCACCACGCGTCGCGGCATTCCGGCACCCCCTGACTATCCAGCTTCCTACTGTGCCAGGCGACCCACCGCAACCCCTGACATCCGGATTGCCTACACTGAACAGGTTGTCTCGGCGAGGCGGGCTCGTAGGTACCCAGTGCCCGACGTGATCGACGCGGCGGCTTGAGTGGCCACGCGCTGTGCACGTTTTGTGGAGCTCGCCGCCGGAGGCACCGCCCGCTTGAACCCCGCCGTCATGATTTGAAGGAGTACAAGACCGTGTCCGAGGTACGTCTGTCCGTCGAGCCACGCACCGAGTTCGGCAAGGGCGCCGCGCGCCGCACCCGTCGCGCCGGAAAGATCCCGGCCGTGCTCTACGGCCACGGCACCGATCCGCGGCACCTCGCGCTGCCGGCCATCGAGTTCGCCCGCGTCATCCGGGAGAACGGCAGCAACGCCGTGCTCACCCTCGACGTGGACAAGAGCACCGAGCTCGCGCTCACCAAGACCATCACCGTGCACCCGCTGAAGAACTACATCGAGCACGTCGACCTGCTCGTGGTCAAGCGCGGCGAGAAGGTCAGCGTCGACATCCCCGTCGTGATCAACGGCGACCCGGCGCCGAGCACCCTGATCCACCAGGAGCTCGACACGATCACCATCGAGATCGAGGCGCTGCACATTCCGGAGCAGGTCGAGGTCTCGGTCGAGGGGCTGGAGGCCGGTTCGCAGATCCTGGCCGGTCAGATCACCCTGCCCGCGGGCGCCGAGCTGGTCACCGACCCCGAGGCGCTGGTCGTCGGCATCACCGAGCCGCAGGCCGAGGAAGCCCCGGCCGAGGAGGAAGAGGCCGGCGAGGGCGAGGCCGAAGCCTCCGCCGAGTGACGCGCTTCCCATGACGGCTGATCTTCCTGGGGCCGGCGAGCAGGTGCTGCTCGCCGGCCTCGGAAATCCGGGGCCGCGGTATGCCGGCAACCGGCACAACGTGGGCTTCATGGTGCTGGACGAGCTGGCGGCGCGGGTCGGCGGCAAGTTCAAGGCGCACAAGGCCGGTGCCGACGTGCTCGAAGGGCGCCTCGCCGGGCGCCGCGTGGTGCTGCTCAAGCCGCGTTCGTTCATGAATCTTTCGGGTGGGCCGGTGGCAGGCGCCGCCAAGTTCTACAAGATCGACCCGAGTGGCATCGTCGTCGTGCACGACGAGCTGGACGTGGATTTCGGCGCGCTGCGGCTCAAGCTCGGCGGCGGCGACAACGGCCACAACGGGCTGCGGTCGATCACCAAGTCGCTGGGCACCCGTGACTATTTCCGGGTGCGTTTCGGGATCGGGCGGCCGCCGGGCCGGATGGATCCGGCGGATTTCGTGCTCAAGGATTTCTCGACGGTGGAGCGCAAGGAGCTCCCGTTCGAGGTCGACCGGTGTGCCGACGCGGTGGAAGAGCTGGTCGGCAAAGGGCTGACGGCAGCGCAGAACACGTTCCACGCTCAGTAGCCCAAGTTCACTCACACGTATGCGCGTCAGCGCTCGATCGAGTCGATGAGTTCTTTCGGCCCTTCCCAGCGCGTTCCGGCGCGGCTAGGACGGATAGCGGGAAAACTTCCCGTCCACGCTGAATCGGAGAACTCTTCATGTCCCTTACCGCCGAAGACGTCTACCGCATCGAGTTCGGTAACGCGCCGATCGGGCGGCGCGGCTATGCCAAGAACGAGGTCGACGAGTTCGTCCGGCGCATCGCCAAGACACTGGCCGACGAGGATGACCTGACCGCGGCCGAGGTGCATCACGTGGCGTTCAGCAAACCGCTGATCGGCAAGCGTGGCTACGACGAACGCGAGGTCGACGAGTTCCTGGACGAGGCCGAGGACGAACTCGCCGAGCGCACCGGCCGCCGCGCGACGCCGCTGCCGACCGCCCGCGGGGCGTCCGAAGCAACCGCCGCCAGGGCCATGCCGTCCCCCACAGCACAGCCGACCGCCCCGGAGGCCACCCAGAAGTAGGTGGGCAGGCGGGCGCCGTGAGGGGGTCTCTCACGGCGCCAAAGCGCGACTCGCGCGACCGGAGACCTCGACTCGCACCACCGGAAACCTCGACTCGCACGACCGCAAGGCTCAACTCGCACGACCGGAAACCTCGACTCGCACGACCGCAAGGCTCAACTCGCACGACCGGAAAGCTCAACTCGCACGACCGGAAAGCTCAACTCGCACGACCGGAAAGCTCGACTCGCGCGACCGGAGACCTCGACTCGCGCACGGGGACGCGACCGCTGCTGCGCGACCTCGATCCGGAGCGCGACCTCGATCCGGAGCGCGACCTCGATCCGGAGCGCGGCCTCGATCCGGAGCGCGACCGCCGAGCCGCGCCGCCACACCGGGCCGCAGGAACCCCTCCTTCCCCGCCACAGCCTCTACTTCCCCGCCACAGCCTCGATCCGCTCCGCGAACTGCACCGCCGTCGCGGCACGCTTCACCTTGCCCGACGGGGTCTTCGGCAGGCTGCCCGTGGGCAGTACCACCACGGCGAACGGGCGCAGGTCCACGGCGTCGCGCACGCTCGCCGCGACCTCCTTCCCGAGGCGACGCTCCGCCTCCTCATCGCCGGCCAGTTTCGACTCCAGCACCACAGCAAAACGCTCCCGGCGGGTGCCCGCGTCGATCCTGACGGCGACCGCGTTCCCGGCCCGCACGCCGTCCACCGAGGTCGCCGCGCGTTCGATGTCCGTCGGGTAGATGTTGCGGCCGCCCATGATGATGACGTCCTTGCGCCGCCCGCAGATCACGATCTGCCCGTCCACCAGGTAGCCGAGATCCCCGGTCGCCAGCCAGCCGTCCTCGTCCTGAGTGGACACCGGACCGTCGACCGTCAGATACCCCGGGGTCACGGCCTCGCCGCGCAGCCGGATTTCGCCGACCTCCCGCTCACCCAGCCGGTTCCCTTTCTCGTCCACGATCTCCGCCTCCAGACCGTCCAGCGGACGGCCCAGCACGGCGAAGGACCGCACCTCGTCGGTGCCGCGCCGCGCATCGCCTTCGGGCACCGGCACCGCGCGGTTGTCCGCCTCCAGCGGCCCGGCCTCGACGTAGTCCAGTGTCAGGCCGGTGAACAGCGGCGCGAACGACACGGCCAGCGTCGCCTCCGCCATGCCGTAGGCCGGGAACACGCACTCCGCCGGCATCTTGAACCGGGCACCGGCGTCGGTGAACGTGCGCACCGCTGTCTCGTCGATCGGCTCGGCGCCGTTCAGCGCGATGCGCAGCGTCGACAGGTCGTAGGTGTTGTCGTCCTCGACCCCCGCCAGGCGCCGGCCGACAATGGCGTAGGCGAAGTTCGGCGCGGCCGTGGTCGTCGCACGATATTTGCTGATCAGCTGCGGCCAGATCAACGGCCCGGACAGGAACTCGACCGGCGTGATCTTGATCAGCTCCACGCCGAAGGTCATCGGCACGGTCAGGAAGCCCACCATGCCCATGTCGTGGAAGGTCGGCAGCCAGGACACCATGATGTCTTTGTCGAAGACGAACTCGGCCCGGTCGACCATCGCCTTGACGTTGGAGTACAGGTTGCCGTGGGTGATCTTCACGGCCTTCGGTTCGGCGGTCGAGCCACTGGTCAGCTGCAGCAGCGCGAGTTCGTCCTCGCCGACCTCGACCGGTTCGGCCAGCGGCTCCGACTCCAGCAGATCAGTGATCATCCGGAAGCCGATGCCGTGTTCGGTGAGCACCGGGGCGAGCGCGTCGAACGGCTCACCGAGAAGCACCAGGTCGGAGCCGATCATCCGCAGCACCTGCACGGTGTCCTCGGCCCACACGGCGAGGTCGGTCCGCGGCGTCGGCTGGTGCAGCATCGTGACGCTGCCGCCGGCGAGCCACACGCCCTGCACGGTCGGTGCGATCAGCGACGGCGCGGCCGCGAGCACCGCCGCGGCACTGCCCTTGGTCATGCCTCCGGTGACCAGCCCACCCGCGAGGCGCTTGGCCTGCTCGTGGACCTCCGCCCAGGTCCGGCGCACCGGCTCCTTCGGCTCCCCGGTGACCATTCCCCGCTGCTGCCCGCCCTCGCCGGTCGCGGTGGCGACGACAGTGTTCACAAACCGACTCATGGCGGAAACACTAGCCGGTCACTCGACGAGTTCGGACGTCTCCAGCCACCGTGCCTCGACGTCGTCTTTCTCCGTCAGCACCGTCTTCAGTTCGGCGCCCAGCTCGACCAGCTTGTCCGGGTTCGTGGCGTTCGCGGCAAGCAGGTCGTGCAGCTCGGTTTCCCGTTTGTGCAAGGCATCCAGCCGCCGCTCGAGCCTGCCCAGCTCCTTCATCGCCGCCCGGTGCTCGGCCGCGCTGCTGATGCGCCGCTCCGCCGGGGCGGACGGTGCCTCCGCGACGACGGCACGCCGGGACAGGTATTCGTCGATACCGCCGGGCAGATGTGTGATCCGGCCGTCGCCGAACAAGGCATAGACCGCATCACAAACGCGCTCGACCAGGTACCGGTCGTGCGAGACGACCACCAGGGTGCCGGGCCACGAGTCGAGCAGATCCTCCAGCTGTTGCAACGTGTCGATATCGAGGTCGTTGGTCGGCTCGTCGAGCAGCAGCACGTTCGGCTCGCCCATCAGCAGCCGCGCCAGCTGCAGCCGCCGCCGCTCGCCGCCCGAAAGATCCTCGACGGGCGTCCACTGCCGCGCGGCGGGGAAACCGAGCTTCTCCGCGAGCTGCGACGCGGACAGCTCCTGCTTGCCCAGCACGACGCGGGCGGCGATCTCCTCGACCGCCTCCAGCACCCGCAGCTGCCCCGGCAGTCCCTCCAGCTCCTGCGACAGATGCGCGAGCCGGACCGTCTTGCCCTCGATCCGGCGACCCGATTCCGGCGCGGTCTCACCGGCCAGCAACTTCAGCAACGTCGTCTTGCCGGAGCCGTTCACGCCGACGAGGCCGATCCGGTCGCCAGGCCCGATCCGCCACGTGACGTCGTCGAGCACCGGCTTGTCCCCGGCCCGCAGCGTCACGTCCTCCAGCTCCAGCACGGTCTTGCCGAGCCGCCGTCGCGCGAAGCTCATCAGCTCCACGGAATCGCGAGGCTCCGGGACATCCGAGATCAGTGCCTCGGCCGCCTCGATCCGGTACCGCGGCTTGGACGTACGCGCCTTCGCGCCGCGCTGCAGCCAGGCCAGTTCCTTGCGGGCGAGATTGCGGCGCTTCTCCTCCGCGCTCGCGGCGAGCCGGGCCCGCTCGGCGCGCGCGAAAATCCAGTCCGCGTAACCACCTTCGTACTGCTCGACGCGACCGTTCGCGACCTCCCACGTCCGGCCGCACACGGTGTCGAGGAACCACCGGTCGTGCGTGACGACGACGAACGCCGCACGCCGGGCCAGCAGGTGATCGGCCAGCCAGCGCACGCCTTCCACGTCGAGGTGGTTGGTCGGCTCGTCGAGCACGATCAGGTCCAGTTCGCCGACGAGCGCGGCGGCCAGCGCGACCCGGCGACGCTCCCCACCGGACAGGTTCGCGGTCGAGGTTTCCAGTCCCAGCGCGGTGATTCCCAACCCGTCCACAATGGAGCGAACGCGTGCGTCGGCCGCCCACTCGTGCTCGGCGTCGTAGTGCGAGAGCACCGCGTCGCGGACCGTGCCGGCCGGAAGTTCCGTGCGCTGGGTGACCACGGCCATCCGCAGCCCGCGAATCCGGCTGACCCGGCCGGAGTCGGGCTCGGCGATTCCGGCGAGCACTTCCAGCAACGTGGTCTTGCCGCCGCCGTTGAGGCCGACCACACCGATGCGGTCGTCCTCCGCGACGCCGAGGGAAACGTTGTCCAGCAAGGGTTTGACCCCGTAGGACTTGCCGACTGCCTCGAGGTTGATCAGATTCGCCATTTACGCGTGCACCTGGGGAGGGGGTGTGGGGCGGTTGACGTCGTCGCCGCCGACGAACTTCGCGCCGGGGACGGGACCGTGCGCGACCCGGACCGTGCGGCAGACACCGGCGCCGGCCAGCTCGGCCGCCACCTCCAGTGCGGATTCGGCGTCGGCGCACAGGAACGCGCACGTCGGGCCGGAGCCGGAGACGGTGCCGGCCAGCGCGCCGGCGTTGACCCCGGCGCGCAGCGTGCGCCGCAGGCCCGGCCGCAGCGATACGGCCGCGGCCTGAAGATCGTTGCCCAGCAACAAGGCGAGCTGACGCGGGTCACCCGACGCGAGCGCCTCGACCACGGGCGCGTGCGAACCGACCCTGGGCGGGTTGCCGGTCTCACGCAACCGGTCCAGCTCCCCGTAGACACGGGGGGTGGACAGACCGCGCTGGTCGAACGCCAGCACCCAGTGGAAGGTGTGCCGGGACAACACGGGCACGAGCTGCTCGCCGCGCCCGGTACCGAGCGCGGTGCCACCGTAGAGCGCGAACGGCACGTCGCTGCCGAGCTTGGCGGCCACCTCGGCCAGTTCGTCGCGGCCGATGTCGAGCTTCCACAACGACGTCAGCGCGACGAGGACGCCCGCGGCGTCGGCGCTGCCGCCCGCCATTCCACCCGCGACGGGGATGCCCTTGCGGAGGACCACGCGCACCTTCGGATCGGGTTTGCCGACATGCGCGGCCAGCGCCTGCACCGCGCGCCACGCCAGGTTGTTCGCCCCGGTCGGCACGGACGATTCACCCTCGCCGTAGACCTCGATGCCCGGTTCCTCCGCGACCGCGACCGTGACCTCGTCGGTCAGCGACAGTGCCTGGAAGACGGTGGTCAGCTCGTGGAACCCGTCATCGCGCACGTCACCGACGGACAGGTGCAGATTGATCTTGGACGGCACCCTCACTGTGACGGGTGGCGGTACGACGGCGAGCACCTGTCAAGACTACGTGCTCGGCTCAACCTCTCGCCCGCGAGGAGAAACAAGCTCGAGCGCGACACGCAACGCGACCTCGGGCCGTTGCTTCTCCGAGGTGTCCGGCAGCACCTCCGGGTTGTGCCCCATGATGAGCGCGACCAGCGCGAGCCGTGTCCGCAACTGGGTGTCCGCATCAGCGCCGGCCGGGCAGAGCAGCTTCATCATGGCCTGCATCCGCGACATCAGCGGGTTGCTGACATGCAGTTCCTTCAGTGCGTTCTGGTTCTCCTGCACGAACCGCCAGATCGGCACGAACCGCCCCTGGACCAGCTGCGAGAGCCTGCGCACGAGGTCCTCGCGGTTGAGCTGGTCTCCCTGCTCTTCCGCCCAGGCGAGCACCTCGTCGACGGCGCCGGCGATGTCCTCGAACAGGCTGCGGACGATGTCCTCTTTGGTCCGGAAGTGGTAGTACAGCGCCGCCTTGGTGACCTCGAGCCGCTCCGCGATCTCGCGCAGGGAGGTCTTCTCGTACCCCTGCTCGACGAACAGATCCAGCGCGACCTGCTGAATCCGTTCCCTGGTGTCGCTGCGACGCCCCGCCATCGCCGTCCCTTCCTGAGGATGTTCTCAAACTAACTTGACGCCCGGCTAGTCATAGCTTACTTTACGACTAGCCAGTTTACTTGTCGGCCGACAAGTTAGGCGCTCCACAAGCTTACTTCCTGAGGGGTTCCACCATGACAACAACACTCGAAGCACCCGCGAACAGACAGACCCGGCAACGCCGCTGGTGGGCGCTGGCGGTGATCGGGCTGGCCCAGCTGCTGGTCATCATCGACACCACGATCGTCAACATCGCGCTGCCCTCGGCCCAGCACGCGCTGGGCATGTCGGACACCGCGCGGCAGTGGACGATCAGTGCGTACACGCTGGCGTTCGGCGGACTGCTCCTGCTCGGCGGGCGGCTCGCGGACCGCCTCGGCCGCAAGAACACGCTGATCATCGGCGCACTCGGCTTCGCGCTCGCGTCGGCAGTCGGCGGCGCGGCCAACGGCCCGACCATGCTGATCATCGCGCGGGCCGCGCAGGGCGCGTTCGCCGCGCTGCTCGCCCCGTCCACGCTGTCGCTGCTGACGATCACCTTCACCGACGCCAAGGAGCGGGCGAAGGCCTTCGGCGTGTTCAGCGCGATCATGATGTCGGGCGCCGCGGTCGGGCTCATCGCGGGTGGCGCGCTGGCCGAGTACCTCGACTGGCGCTGGTGCCTGTACGTGAACCTGCCCATCGCCATCGTTGCCGCGCTCGGTGGCTGGTTCCTGCTGCCCAACGTGCCGGGACACCGGGAGACCAGGCTCGACTGGACCAGCGCAGTGCTGGGCACCGGCGGCATCGTCTCGCTCGTCTACGCACTGTCCGAGGCCGCGACCGCAGGCTGGGGTGACGGGATCGTGGTAGGCCTGCTCGTGGCCGCCGTCGTGCTGATCGCAGGCTTCGTCTACCGGCAGCGCCGGGTCGCGAACCCGTTGCTGCCACTGCGAATCCTGTCCGACCGCACCCGCTCGGCCGCGTACCTGTCCATCGCCGGCGCCGCGTTCGGCATGTTCGGGATGTTCCTGTTCCTGACGTTCCAGCTGCAGGCCGTGATGGGCTACGGCGCGTTCCAGGCGGGGGTGGCGTTCGTGCCGTTCCTGCTGGGCAATGTGATCATGTCGATCGGGTTCGCCCGGCGGCTGCTGCCGCGCACCGGTCCGCGGCCGCTGCTGGTGATCGGGTTGCTGCTGATGGCCGCGGGCCTCGCGACCCTGACGCAGCTCACCCCGGACGCGTCGTACTGGGGCCTGATCCTGCCGGTGGAGATCGTGCTGGGCGCGGGCGCCGGGCTCGCGATGCCGACGGTGATGAACATCGCCACCGCCCGGATCGAACCGCGGGACGCGGGCATCGCCTCGGCGTTCATCACCACGTCGCAGCAGGTCGGTGCCTCGCTCGGCACGGCGTCGTTGAACACGATCGCGTCGAGCGCCACGGCCTCGGCGGCCGGACTTGGCGCGGTCGGCGCGACCGTGCACGGCTACTCGGTGGCCAACGGCTGGGCCGGCGCCGTCGTCGCAGCCGTCGCACTGGGGGTCGGGCTACTCGTCGGCCGCAAGCCCGAGTAGCCCACGGGGTAGCGGGCGAGGGAGCACCAGGGGGCTCCCTCGCCCTGTTTCATGCCACGACGCGGCGGGGGCCGTCGAGTACGGGGGCGACGCGGGCGCCGCGGTCGGCGATCCAGGACAGCGCCTCGCCGGCCTGCCTGCCGGTCGCGCCGACGCGGAACCGCGCGACCGGGGTGTCGCCGACGCGGGTCAGGCCACCGCCGATGGTCGCGAGCTCGACGTCGAAGCGCAGCGAGGCCTCGGGCAGCAGCGCACCGACGGCGGCGAAACCGACGAGCACCACGTCCGCGGCCTGGTCGTAGCGGGCGGTCTGCGCGGGCGGGGTGTCGATCGAGGGCAGCAGCGCGTCGGCGACGCGGCTCGCCGGATCGGCGACCAGATCGAGCACCGTGCCGTTCTCCACGACCCGGCCCGAGTCCAGCACCGCGACCCCGTCGCAGCCGCGCCGCACGACCGAATCGTCCTTGGTGGTCAGCAGAACCGTCACGCCCAGTTCGGCACGGGCCCGGTCGAGCACGGTCAGCACGGCGCCGGACTCCTCGGGGGCAAGACCATCGGTGGGGTCGTCGGCCAGCAGAACGGCAGGACCGGACGCGAGGGCGCGGCCGATGGCGATCCGCCGCTGCTGCCCCTTGGACAGGTCGCCAGGGTGCTGGGCGGCGCGCTGGGTCAGGCCGAGCAGATCCAGCAGCTGCCCCACCCTGGCGCGGCGGCGCGGGCCGTCGACACCGAGCTGCTCGAGCGGGGCCGCGACGTTGCCCGCCGCCGTGCGCTCGGTGTGCAGCGCCGGGTCGAGCACGGCGACCTGGCTGCGCACCTCACGCAGGCGGCGGCCGTCGAGGCCCGCGGTATTCAGCCCGTCCAGGCGCACCACGCCACGGTCCGGTTTTTCCTGCAGTGCGACGACGCGGGCGAGGGTGGACTTGCCCGAGCCGGCGGGGCCGACGACGCCGTACAGCGAGCCCGCGCTGACGTCGAGGCTCACGTCGCGCAGCGCGACGACCGGGGAAGTCTTGCCAGGGAAGGATTTGCTCAGGTTTTCGACAGTGATCACGGAAGGCTCCACAACGACGGGCGCGGCCGTTTCCACAGCGCGCCAAAGACCGGCACCGAAAGGACCGTCCACAACGGACGGATGCGAAGAGAACGAACTCAGCTAGGGAGAACGGTCAGCGACGACACGCACAGACGGTGCGGCGGCACTCATCGACGACTCGGCGCCTGGTGAGCATTCGCGTGCGGTACACGTGTTCCTCCATCGATCCTGGCGGTAGCACCTGCCCGCGAACGGGTGGTTGCTGCGACTTCGGCGAGCCAGGTCTCTCAGTCGCTCGGGATGGATACCAGACAAAGTACAACGGAAACAGCGTGCTGTTGGCAAGTATTCCGGCGCAGATCACACAGACGGCGCATGCTCGGCGATCCTGGCGAAGTCCCGCACCGTGAGCTGCTCGCCCCGGATCCTGGGATCGATACCGGCCGCCTGGAGCACCGCGCCGGCGCGTTCGGCGGAGCCCGCCCACGCGGCCAGCGCGCCGCGCATCGTCTTGCGGCGCTGCGCGAAAGCCGCGTCGACGACGGCGAACACCGCCTCACGATCGGCGGCGGACGCGGGCTCGGCGGCCCGCTCGAAGGACACCAGTGCCGAATCGACGTTCGGCACCGGCCAGAACACCGCCCTCGGCACCGGCGCGACCTTGCGGGCACGGCCGTACCAGGCGAGCTTCACACTCGGCACGCCGTAGATCCGGCTACCTGGCCCGGCGGCCATCCGGTCGGCGACCTCGGTCTGCACCATCACGAGCCCACGCGCGAGCGAGGGCAGTTCGGCCAGCAGGTGCAGCACCACGGGCACGGCCACGTTGTACGGCAGGTTGGCGACGAGAGTGCCCGGTGGGGACGGCAGTTCGTCCGCACGCAGTTTGAGCGCGTCGCGGGTCAGCACGGTCAGCCTGGCCGCGGCCTCGGGGGCGCGCTCGGCGACCGTGCCGGGCAGCCGCGCGGCGAGCACGGGATCGATCTCCACCGCGGACACGGTGGCGCCGGAGGCCAGCAGCCCCAGCGTCAGCGAGCCGAGCCCCGGCCCGACCTCGAGCACCGAATCGCCGGAACCCACCTCGGCCAGCTCGACGATGCGGCGGACCGTGTTGGGGTCGTGGACGAAGTTCTGCCCGAGCTTCTTCGTGGGCCGGACGTCCAGCTCGGCGGCCAGCCCACGGATCTCGGCAGGCCCGAGCAGGTGGATCACGCTGGAACTCTACCCAGGCTCCGGCGGGCGGACGTGCCCGGTCAGGCCACGCCGGCCTTCTTGGAGCACACCGGCCACGCACCCCAGCCCTGCCCGGCCTGGACCTTCTCCGCGACCGCGATCTGCTGCTCGCGGGAGGCCTGGTAGGCGTGCGGGGCGTAGGCGCCGCCGCCGTAGGCCAGCCAGGTGCTGTTGGTGAACTGCAGGCCGCCCTCGAACCCGTTGCCGGTGTTGGCCGCCCAGTTCCCGGTGGACTCACACTGCGCGATCTTGTCCCAGATCGCGGCGTTGCTGATATCGGGCTGCTTGGTGCCCACCCGGACGATCTTCGGCTTGGCCTCGGTGATGACCTTGACCGAGAGCTGCTCCCGGTCGGTCTCCTGGCCGTTGCGCTTGGTGACCCGGTAGGTCACGACCTGCTTTCCGGGGGTGCCCTGGTCCTGGACGACCTCCTTGCCGGCCTCCAGGGTGTTGTCCTTGATCTCCTGGACCGGCGGGTCGATGTCCTCTTCCTGGTTGATCACCGAGATGCCGGTGCGGCTGATGTGCACCTCGGCGCCGTTGAGGATCTTGAACCCGAGGCCGCCCTCGACCTCGTCGTCCGGGCCGAGAGTGAGGTTCTGCTCCTTGAGGAAGTCACCCGCGGTCAGCGCGTGCGTGGTGACCTGGTGCGGGGCGCTGTCACCATCGAACACGGTGATCGTCTTGAGGGTCTTGACCTCCACGGTGGCGCCGGACAGCGGCAGCTCACCCGTGGCGGGCATCGAGAACCAGGCGCCGTCGCCGATCTTGGGCGTGACGCCCAGCTGGTCCAGCGCTTCCTGGAGGGTGTCCGCGCGTACCCAGGAATCCTGGGCGACGCCGTCCACGATGAGGTTCAGGTGGCGACCGCGCTCGAGCTTGATGACGCCGCCGTCGCCGACCGGCGCCTGCGGCGACGGGGACAGCGCGTCGTGCTCGCCGACGGTCAGGCCGGCGTCCTCGAGAACCTCGCCGACGGTGTCGCCGAAGCTGTGCACCGTCTGCGTGTGGCCGTCGACGTCGACCGTGACGCTCTTGTTCATCGCCAGCGCGGCCGCGCCGCCGCCGGTGATGCTGATCAGCAGGGCCAGGACCGAGCCGCGGAGGAACCGCTTCTTCCAGGTCTTGACCGCGGTCTTGAGCGAGCGCTCGGGCTCTTCCTCGGCCTCACCCGCGACCGTCCGGTCCGCCGACACCGCGTCCGGAATCCGCAGCGGGGGCAGCATCGTGGTCTCGGCGTTGATCAGCCGGATCAGCTCGTCGACGTCCAGCTCGGCCTCGGCCATGAGGTCGTCGGCGTCGGGGCCCAGAACCGTACGCACGTCGTGCTCGGTGATGGACAGGTCGTCCGAGAAGTCCCAGTCGTCCTCGGGGTTCGGCCAGTCGAGCGTGCCGACACCACCACGGGACGAGTCGAACCAGCTCATCTCGTCGAGACGCGTCTCAGCCTGTCTACTACCAGCAGTCACAGCAGGTCGTTCCCTTTCGCGTTAGCGACATCCGTGGCTTCCGTCATCCCCGACCGACCTGCACTGACTTGGCCACGGCTGTGCTGATCGATTAATCGAGCGGCACGATCACGGGACAGTAACGGGTCTCAGGGGGTTGCGCAAACACCCCCTGGAATCTTGTGACTTCTACCACTCGTCCGTGTGGTGGGTTCGCGGCCCCGAATGTCGCAATGCGTTCAACTCGTTGTGACAGAAGGAAGTCGGAACACGCGTTCGGCATTACGGCAAGCCGCCGAAGCGATCTCTTCCACGCTCTGTTCCCGCAGTTCAGCGAGGTAGGTCACGGTGTAGGCGGTGCAGAACGGCTCATTCGGCCTGCCACGGAACGGATGCGGCGTCAGGAAAGGCGCGTCGGTCTCCACCAGGAATTGCTCCGAAGGGACCAATCGCGCCGCTTCTTGAAGTGCTTTCGCGTTCCGGAAGGTCACCGTGCCCGCGAAGGACAGGACATAACCGGCGTCCACGCAACGCCGCGCGATGTCCGCGTCCCCGGAGAAACAGTGGAAGATCACGTCCTCCGGCGCGCCCTCCTCAGCCAGGATCCGCAGCACGTCCTCGTGGGCGTCCCGGTCGTGGATCATGAGCGGTTTCCCGGCCCGCTTGGCGAGGTCGATGTGCCAGCGGAACGCCTCCTGCTGGGCGTCGTGCGGCGAGTAGTCCCAGTAGTAGTCCAAACCGGTCTCACCGACCGCCACCACGCGTTCCAGGCGCGACAGGCGCTCTATTTCGGACCGTTCCGCGTCGCCGAATTCCTTGGTGCGCGTGGGATGTATCGCGACCGCGGCGAAAACCCTCGGGTCCCAAGTGGACGCCTCGGCGGCCCACCGCGCCGCGGCGAGGTCGTCCGCGACGGTCACCACGCGGGTGACTCCGGCGGCCTCGGCCCGGTCGACGATCTCCGCCACGTCGGCCGCGGTGACCGCTCCGCACGCGTCCAGATGGGTATGCGCGTCCACCACCGGCGCCGGCAACCGCTCCGGCACCGGTGGCTTCTCCTTCTTATTCGTCACGCTCGATCGGCGCCCACTCCGGGCCGGTCTCGCCGAGCTTGGGGTCCAGCTTCGCGAACAACGGGGTCGGCTTGGCCAGCGGGCGGCCCACCTCGATCGGCGTGGACTCCCAGCGCGCCTGTTCCGCCGCGTAGTCACCGGTCAGGATCGGGTTGACCCGCCCTGGGATGTCGAGGTCCTCGACGTCCTGCAACTCCGGCTGCGCCGCCCACACACCCGTGCCGCCCAGCGCCTCGTGCACCTTCTGCGCCGAATGCGGCAGGAACGGGGTGAGCAACGTGTTCGCGTCGGACACCACCTGCAGCGCGGTGTGCAGCACCGCGTCGCGACGCTCCGGGTCGTCCTTGAGCTTCCACGGCTCCTGGTCCGACAGGTACCGGTTCGCGGCCGTCACGACGCGCATGGCCTCGCCGGCGGCCAGCTTGAACCGCGAGCGCCGCAGGTGCCCGCCCGCGACCTCGAAAGCCTGACGCGAGAGCGTCTTGAGCTCCTCGTCGGCCGCGGCGGGTTTGGTCGGGGCCGGGATCGCGCCGTTGTTCTTGTGCGCCATCGAGATCGAGCGGTTGACCAGGTTGCCCCACTCGTTCGCGAGCTCGAAGTTGGTGCGGCGCACGAACTCGTCCCAGGTGAAGTCGGTGTCCTGGGTTTCCGGGCCCGCCACCGAGATGAAGTAGCGCAACGTGTCCGGGCCGAACTCGCGCAGGAAGTCGTGCACGTAGATCACGGTGCCGCGCGAGGTGGAGAACTTGGAGCCGCTCATCGTGAGGAACTCGCTGGAGACGATCTCGTCCGGCAGGTTCAGGGTGCCGAACGGGCCGACCTCGCCGCCCTTGTCGCCGGCACCGTTGTGCCCGAGCAACAGCGCGGGCCAGATCTGGGCGTGGAAGGTGATGTTGTCCTTGCCCATGAAGTAGTAGCCACGGGCGTCGGAGTTGTTCCACCACTCCTGCCACGCGTCCGGGTTTCCGCTGCGGCGCGCCCATTCCACGCTGGCCGAGAAGTAGCCGATCACCGCGTCGAACCACACGTAGAACCGCTTCAGCGGCTGGTCACGCCAGCCGTCCAGCGGCACCTTCACGCCCCAGTCCAGATCGCGCGTGATCGGCCGGGGCCGCATGTCGTCCACCAGGTTCTTGGTGAACTTCAGGACGTTGGGCCGCCAGTCGGTGCGGGTGGACAGCCATTTGCCGAGCGTCTCGGTGAACGCGGGCAGGTCCAGGAACAGGTGCTCGGTCTCCACGAACTTCGGCGTCTCGCCGTTGATCCGCGATTTCGGGTTGATCAGGTCGGCGGGATCGAGCTGGTTGCCGCAGTTGTCGCACTGGTCGCCGCGCGCGCCGTCGTACCCGCAGATCGGGCAGGTGCCCTCGATGTAGCGGTCGGGCAACGTGCGTCCGGTGGACGGGCTGATCGCCCCGGTCGTGGTCCTGGGCAGGACGTAGCCGTTGCGGTACAGCGCGAGGAAGATCTCCTGCACCACGTTCGCGTGGTTGCCGGTGGTGGTGCGGGTGAACAGGTCGTAGGACAGGCCGAGGCCCTGCAGGTCGGAACCGATCTGGCGGGTGTACTTGTCCGCCGTCTCCTGCGAGGTCAGGCCTTCCTTGTCGGCCTGCACAGTGATCGGGGTGCCGTGTTCGTCCGTGCCGGACACCATGAGCACCTTGTTGCCGGCCATTCGCTGGTAGCGGGAGAAGACGTCCGAGGGGACGCCGAAGCCGGACACGTGGCCGATGTGGCGGGGGCCGTTGGCGTACGGCCAGGCCACCGCCGTCAACACTGGGGTGCTCATGCTTTATTAGCGTACGGGGGTTGTCTTGCCCGTTTTTGGGAGGTGCACGTGTCGGCGACGCGGCTCTTGGTGCTCGGCGTCGTGCGCATGTACGGCAAGGCGCACGGTTATCAGGTGCGCCGCGAACTGCTGACGTGGTCGGCGGACAAATGGGCCAACGTGCAGCCCGGATCGATCTATCACGCACTGAAGAAGATGACCGCGGAGCAACTGCTCGAGCAGGTCGAGATCGAGCCCGGCGAGTCCGGCCCGGACCGCACCGCCTACCGGCTGACCGAGGCCGGCCAGACCGAGTTCGACCTGCTGCTCGCCAAGGCCCTGTCGGAGCCCGACCCGCTGGGGGACTACCGGTCCGCGGGCATCACGCTGATGACCACGCTGCCCCGCAAGCGCGTGGTGAGCCTGCTGCGACACCAGCTGGTGAAGGCAGAGAGCGAGGAGCAGGGCCTGCGCCTGCTGTCCGAGGAGTCCGGCGACTGGGGCCGGCCCCCGCACGTGCGTGAGCTGTATCTGCTGTGGCGGTCGCACGCGGAGGCCGGCGTGAACTGGCTGCGTGGGCTGATCGAACGACTGGAGTCCGGGGAGTACCACATGGCGGACGACCCCGGACGGTCATTCGGCGAACCTCCTGAGTAATCAAGTTTGACTAACTTCGGATACTTCGGATAGAAGTACGGGGCTCTGCTAGTCAAACTTGAATACGAGAGGGGATCTCATGATCAGGGCACGCGGCCTGGCGCGGAAGTTCACCGCGCGCGGCCGCACGGTCGAGGCCGTCAAGGGCGTCGACATCGATGTGGCCGAGGGGGAGCTCGTCGGGTTTCTCGGCCCGAACGGGGCAGGCAAGACCACAACCCTGCGCATGCTGACCACGCTGCTCAAGCCCACCGCGGGCGAGGCGACGGTCGGCGGCTGCGACCTCCGGCAGGATCCGCTGGGGGTACGCAAGCGGATCGGGTACGTCGCGCAGACCGGCGGCACCGGACCGGAATGCAAGGTCATCGAGGAAATGGAGCTGCAGGGGCGGCTGTACGGCATGACGAAGGCGGCCGCGCACGCCCGCGCCGCGGTGCTGACCGAACAGCTCGACCTTGCCGGACTGGATCAGCGGCTGACGAAAACGCTGTCCGGGGGCCAGCGCCGGCGGCTGGACATCGCGCTCAGCCTCATCCACGATCCGAAACTGCTCTTCTTCGACGAGCCGACCACCGGACTCGACCCGCAGAGCCGGGCCAACCTGTGGGAGCACATCCGGCGGCTGCGCACCGAACACGGCGTCACGCTGTTCCTCACCACGCACTACCTGGACGAGGCGGATTCGCTGTGCGACCGGATCCTGGTGATCGACAACGGCGAAATCGTCGCCGAGGGCACCCCGGACGCGCTCAAGGCACGTGTCTCGGGTGACGGCGTGACGGTCGGGGTCGACGAGGACTCGGTCACGGCCGCCGCGGAGATCGCCGCGCGCATCGAGGGCGCGCACGAAGTGACCACAATGGACACGAGCGTGTCGTTCCGGGTGCCGCGTGGGGACACCGCGATGCCGGAACTGTTGCGTGCGCTGGATGCCAAGGGCATCGCGATGACGTCGATGCAGGTGCAGCGGCCGACGCTGGACGACGTTTTCCTGACGCTGACCGGACGTTCACTGCGCGACGCCGAACAGGGCGCGCCGGCGGAGAAGGAGGCCGCTCATGTTGCGTGACACCTGGCTGATCTTCCGCCGGGACCTGTCCCTGTCGCTGCGGAACCCGGCGTGGATCATCATCGGGATCATGCAGCCGGTGCTGTACCTGGTGCTGTTCGGGCCGCTGATGGAGAAGGTCGTCGGCAGCACGCCGGGTTTCCCGCCGGGCAGCAGCTGGACGATCCTGACCCCCGCGCTGATCATCCAGCTGGCGTTGTTCAGTTCCTCTTTCGCCGGGTTCTCGTTGCTGATGGACTACCGCAGCGGGGTGCTGGAACGCCTGCGCGTGACACCCGCGAGCCGTGTCGGCCTGCTGCTGGGCAAGGTGGTGAACAACGCGATCCAGGCCGTGGTGCAGGCCGTGCTGATCACCGTGCTGGCGTACCTGGTGTTCGGTCTCGACGCGCCGGTCGGCGGTGTGCTGCTGAGCCTGCTGATCGTCGCGCTGACGGCGGTGACGCTGGCGTCGGCGTCGTACGCGGTGGCGCTGACGATCAAGAGCGAGGAGGCCTTCCCCGCGATTCTCAACGCGGTGCTGATGCCCGTGCTGCTGCTGTCGGTAATCCTGCTGCCGATCACCAGCATCCTCGCGCCGGACTGGCTGTACACGATCTCACGCATCAACCCGTTCACCCACGTCGTCGACGCGGAACGCGCGACATTCCGCGGCGGCTACACGTTCGACGCGTTGTTCACCGGCGGCATCATCGTGCTGATCATGGCCGCCCTCGCCGTCTGGTGGGGTGCACGGACTTTCCAGCGCGAGAACGCCTAGGGACTGGTCAAATGTGGCCTGCGTGGCGGTGCGGGTAGCGGTGCAAGCCGCCGTCCTCACGGCCAGCGGCTCCGCCGCTTGTGACAACACGCTCTAACCGCCCTGGCGGCTCGTCCTGGCGCCCGTGCCGGGGAACGTCCCCTGCTGGAGACCGCCGCCGGGGTAGCCGCCCTGCTGGAACCGGCCGCCGTTTTGGGATGGCGAAACGGCGGCCGGGCCCTCGCTGGACGAGCTCGCGCGGCCCGCCCAGACACCGCCGGCGAAACCGGCGGCCACCAGCGCCACCGCGATCAGCGCGATCGTCCACTTGCCGACCGGTTTGCCCGCCTGCTCGATCTCCTTCGCCAGATCCTCGCCGGGCAGCGGTTCGGTCAGCAGTTGCTCCGTGGTCATGCGAAAAACTCCCCTACTCGTGGCGCAACGCGTCGATCGGGCGCAGCGAGGCCGCGCGGTTGGCCGGATAACTTCCGAAGAACAGGCCGATCAGCACCGAAACGGCGAACGCCAGCACGATCGACGAAGGCACCAGCACCGGCGTGATCCCGACGATCGTGAAGCGGCTGCCCACCACGCCGACCACGACGCCGAGAATCCCGCCCAGCAGGCTCAGCATCGTCGCCTCCGCGAGGAACTGCCCCAGAATCGCCCAGCGGGGCGCACCCAGTGCCTTCCGGATCCCGATCTCCCTGATCCGCTCGGTGACCGTCACCAGCATGATGTTCGTGACGCCGATTCCGCCCACCAGCAACGAAATCGCCGCGACCGCGGCCAGCAGCACGGTGAACGTGCTCGCCGTCTCGCTGCTCGCCTCGATCAGCTGGGTCGGGTTCTGGATCTGGTAGTCCCGGTTGCTGGTGTCGGTGATCCGGTGCCGAGCGTCGAGAATCGCGTAGATCTCCGACTGCGCCAGATCCACCGACGAGGCACGCACGACGATCCGGCTGATCGAGCCGAATCCCGTCAGCGACGCCTGCACCGAGGACAACGGCGCGATGGCGATGTCGTCGTTGTCCGAAGAACCGGACGAGCCCTGGGTTTTCAGCACGCCGACGACCGTGTACTCGATGCCGCCCAGCAGAACCTGTTTCCCGACGGCGGTGTTCGCGTTGCCGAAGATCCCTTCCGCCGCGGACGAACCGAGTACGACGACCTTGCGCGAGGCGGTGTTGTCCGAATCGGTGAACAGCGATCCCTGCGCCAATTCGTAGTTCATCGTCGTGAAGTACTCGGGATTGGTGCCCTCGACGGTGACCGAATACGTCGTCCGCTCGTAGGTCGCGGTCGCCGACGTGTTGGCGACCGGCGAACTCGCCTCCACGTCCGGCGCGCCGACCGGATCGACGAGCGCCTCGGCGTCCTGTTTGGTCAGTGTCTGCTGCACGCTGCCCATAGCGCCGCCGCGGCTCTGGCTGATCGACAGCACGTTCGTGCCGAGCCCCTGAATGCTCTGCGCCACCGACGCCGACGCCCCGTTGCCCACCGCGACCAGCAGGATGACCGCGCCGACGCCGATCGTGATGCCGAGCGTGGTCAGCGCGGAGCGCATCTTGTTCGCGGTGAGCCCGAACGCGGCGAACCGCAGCGTCTCCAGGACGTTCACGCGGCCACCAGCCGATCGTCCCCGACGATCCGGCCGTCGGAGAACCGCACGACCCGCTCGGCGTGCGCGGCCACCTCGTCCTCGTGGGTGATCACCACGATGGTCCGGCCGAGCTGGTGCAACTGGTCGAACACGCCGAGCACCTCCGAGGTACTGGCGTGGTCGAGGTTGCCGGTGGGCTCGTCGGCGAGCAGCAGCGCGGGCGCGGTGACCAGCGCCCGCGCGACCGCCACGCGTTGCTGCTGTCCGCCGGAGAGCTCGTTCGGCCGGTGCCCGGCGCGGTCGGCGAGCCCGACCAGTTCCAGGGCCGCCAGCGCGCGTTCCCGCCGTGCCTTGCGCCGCAATCCCGCGTAGATCAACGGAAGCTCCACATTGGCCTGTGCCGTGGTGCGCGGCAGCAGGTTGAACGACTGGAACACGAACCCGATCTTGCGGTTGCGCAGCAGGCCGAGCTGGCTATCGTTGAGCTCCCCCACGGGAAACCCGTCGAGCCGGTAGTGCCCCGCGGTGGGCACGTCGAGGCAGCCGAGGATGTTGAGCATCGTCGACTTGCCGGAACCCGACGCACCCATGATCGCGACGTACTCGCCCGCCTCCACCGTGAGGCTCACGCCGCGTAGCGCGTGCACCGCCGTCTCCCCGGCGCCGTAGGACTTCCGCAGGCCGGTGACCTGCAGTACCGGGGTCATCGGCCCGCCCCGCCGGCAGGCATGCCGCCCGGTGCGCCGCCCTGCGTACCGCCGAACCCGCCGCCGCGGTTGCTTGCGGTGTTGGAACTGGTGCTCTGCGTGGCGGTCGCGGTGAGCACGACCCGGTCGCCCTCGTTGAGGCCCGACTTGATCTCGACCGTCGATTCCCCGCGCACGCCGACCTCGACGCGCTTGCGCACCTGCTGACCGTTCTCCTCGACGGTGACCGAGCTGTTCTCGCCGGTCGTCTGCACGGCCGCGGCGGGCACGGTCAGCACGTTGTCGGCCTCCGCGACGGTGATCACCACGCTCGCCGACTGACCGGGCCGCAGCCCGTCCGGCGGGTTGGTCAGGGTGAGCTGCGCGCCGTAGGAGACCACGGAATCGCTGGTCGTCGGCGTGAGATCGACCTTCGAGACGCTGCCCTGGATCGTGGTGTCGGGCAGCGCGTTGACGGTCACGGTGGCCGTCTGGCCCGCCTTGACCTTGCTCACGTCCACCTCGGCGACCGAGGTCGTCACGACGAGGTTGTTCATGTCGGTCAGCACGATGAAGGATCCGCTGCTGCTCGACGACGAGGAAGACGACGAGCTGGCGGAACTGGAGGAACCGCCGGAGCTGCTGCCGGTCTGCTGCCCGACCGCGCCGTTGATCGCGGTCACCGTGCCGTCACCCGGCGCGGTCAGCACCGTGGCCGCCACCGCGTCCTTCGCCTGTTCGACGGCCAGTTCCGCTTGATCCACTTTGGCCTGCAGCGAGGTCGTGCTCTCCGACTGCCCGCCCTGTGCGGTGGAGGTGGCCGAGCTCGCGTTGTCGAGGTTTTCCTCGGCGACGTCGAGATTGCTCTTGGCCACCTCGAGTTGCTGCTCCGCCTCGGTCGAGTCGAGCGTCGCGAGCGTCTGCCCCTTCGTCACGACGTCGCCGACCGCGACCTTGATCGAGCTGACCTTGCCCGACGTGCCGAAGTCGACGTTCGCGGTGTAGCTGCTCGCGACCGTGCCCGACGCGGAAACGGTCTCGCTGACCTTGCCCCTGGTTACCTGTGTGGTGCGAGCCTGTGCCGAACTCGCCTGCTCTGCGGGTGCGAACCCTTCGTAGATCGCGAAGCCCGCACCCACCAGGAGAAGTACGAGCCCGCCATTGATGATCCACGTTCGGCGCCGTGTCATGGCCGAAACATTCGACGGTGTACCTAGTAGGCGGCTTAAGGCCGACTGTGTACTTCCTGTGTATAGCCGGACGCGTCAATACCGCATTCGAGCCTTTCCGCACCTAGAGTGGCTGAACAGGGTCACGGGGGAGTGCGAAGGTGGAGGTTTGACTGAGGACCGGCTCGAGCGAGGGATGAACCTGTCGCTGCACGCGACCGTGGCCGATTGGGACGCGGTCCGCAACCACGCTGTCCATTTCGCTTCGATCACCGTCACCGAGAACGTCAACTGGAGCGATTCCGGTGCGGAGCGGCAGATCGCGGCGGCGCAGCGGGCCGGAATCCGCGCGGGCATCCGCCATTACGCGCGGCCGGGCGCGGCGCAGGCCCAGGCCGAGTTCTGTGTGCGGCTGGGCAAACAGCTCGGGGTGTTCGGCCCCGGTTCGCTCGCGCCCGCGCTCGACGTGGACGCGGTCGGCGTGGACGACCGGTTCGTGAAGACGTGGATCAAGGCGATGCGCAACGCGTCCGGCATCCGCCGCGTACTGGTCTACGCGCCCTACGACTACTGGCTGCGCCGCCTGCATCCCGACAAATGGGCGGACGCGGACGTGGTGCTGTGGGTCAGCAGGCACAACGGTATTCCGGGCCGGCCCGGCTGGTTCCATCCGCGGCTCGGCCTGCACCAGCACACCGACGTGAAGGGCGAGGGCTACGACGGACCGATCGGCATGGACGCGCTCGTCTACCCCTTCACCCTCGCCGACGTGACGATCTAACCGACTCGCGTGCGCATGAGGAAAACGTTGTACGGGCCCCATTGCGACATCAGGTAGTAGATGTCCGGCCCGTCGAGCGCCCACGGATGCAGGTAACCGCCGTAGAGACCGGGGAACTGCGCGCCCGGCACGGCGATCTCCCCCGGCGACCACGGGCCTTCCGGGCGTTCGGCCTGGTGCAACAGGATCGCGCCGCCAGGGTCGTCGAGGTGCAACGCGAGCCAGCGTCCTAAGTGGACGTTGTAGGCCACCGACAGCTCACCGACGGGACCGCGCAACACCGGCTGCGCGGCGAACTCGTCGTAGGTCCAGCCCTGCGGAGTGAAGTACTCGTAGGCCGAGGCGTTGAGCAGTTCGGGCACGTGCACGCGGGCGAGGTAGGCGTCGCCGTGCCGGCCGTTGATGGTGCCGTAGAGGTAGACGTGGTCGCCGTCGCGGGCGAGGGCGCACATCTGGAACGGGTCGTCGCGCTCGGCCCGGTTGATCCAGCGCGCGCCCTGCGGTTTGGCCCAGCTCACGCCGCCGTCGCTGGATACCGCGATACCCGAGTAGTTGGTGTGCCAGCGACCGGGCGGACCCCATTCGCGCACCGACATGTAGTGCACGTAATGGATTCCGTCGATCGCGATACCCGAGTTGGGAATGACGGTGACCTCGTCGCGCCGCGGATCGCGTTCGATCACCTGCGCCGCCATACCGTCCTCGCGCTGCACGAAACCGTCCAGCGTCATGCCCTGGGACAGCTCACGCGTGGTCGAGAAGCCGAGCACGTTGCACCGCCAGTCGGCACTGTTGGGGCCACCACCGTCACCGCCCCAGCCCTCGCCGAAGGTGTCGCCGAACAGGACGAATACCCGCCCGTCGCCGCCATCCCACAGGATGCCGAGATCCGTGCCGTGCACGGCGAACCGCTTGTCGGTCTCGTTGACCGAATCGGCGCCCGTGACCTTGCCGACCAGCTGCGTCTCAAGCATGTCCCCGACCGTAGGGCATTAGGTGTGCTCGAGCATTTCGCGCTGAGCAGGCACTGAGACAATGTGCGCGTGCGGCTTTTCCGGAAGAGGTTGACGGGGTACCGGGAGCCGCACGAGGTGTTCGCGTTACTCAGCGTGCGGGCACGGGCGCTGGGCGTGGGTAGCCCGGCCGGTCTGTGCGGTGAGTGGTTCGGTTCGCGGGCGGTGCTGGCGCCCGCGATCCGGCCCGCGCCCGTCGAGGATCCGTTCGCGCTGCTGGAAGAGCAACCCGTCGTCGCCGGGGCGCCGGGCGCGGTCGGCGGCGGGTGGTTCGGGTACCTGTCCTACGACCTCACCGATCCCGCGGGCAAATCCGGCGGGTTGCCGAAAGCCGCGTGGGGCTGGGCGGATCATGTACTGCGGCTCGACAGCGATGGCCAGTGGTGGTTCGAGGCGCTGGTGCCGGACCACGTGCCCGACCCGTCCGGCGCCGAGTTCGAGGAGCTGCTGAGTCGAGCGGTCGTCCCGGTGGGCTGGGAACCCACGTCGCTGCGGCACCCGTTGCCACACCACGACGCGATCAAGGCCTGCGTCCTCGCGATCGAGGACGGCGAGTTGTTCCAGGCCAACATCTGCACGCGGTTCACCGGTCCGTTCGCCGGGTCTCCGGCGGACCTGTTCGCGGAAGGCGTGCGTACGCTGCGACCGCGACGGGCGGCCTACCTTGAGGGTGACTGGGGCGCCGTCGTCTCGTTCTCGCCCGAGCTTTTCCTGTCCCGGCACGGAGATCTCGTCCGGTCCACGCCGATCAAGGGCACCCTGCCGCGCCGTGGCCCCGCCGACGACCACCTCGCCCAGCGGCTACGCGAGTCCGCAAAGGATGTCGCGGAGAACGTGATGATCACCGATCTGGTGCGCAACGACCTCGGCCGGGTCTGCGCCGTGGGGACCGTGCGCGTACCGGAGCTGCTCGCCGTGCGCCCCGCGCCAGGAGTCTGGCATCTGGAGTCCACTGTGGAGGGACGGCTGGCGCCGGGCAGAACCGACGCCGATCTGCTGCGCGCCACGTTCCCGCCGGGATCGGTGACCGGCGCGCCGAAGATCCGCGCACTGGACCTGATCGCCGAGCTCGAACCGGCGGCACGGGGCGTGTACACGGGCGCGATCGGACTCGTCTCGCCGGTCGCTGGCCTGGAGCTCAACGTCGCGATCCGCACCCTGGAAATCCAGCACGGCAGGATCGCGCTGGGCGTCGGCGGCGGCATCACCGCGGACTCGGACCCGGCCGTCGAATGGGAGGAATGCCTGCACAAATCGGCACCGCTGGAGGCACTCCTAGCGGCGGGGATCCAGCACGAGCTTGCCGACCGTGCCGCGCGACCGTAACGCCTCGTGCGCCTTACGCGCCTCCGACAACCCGAACTCACCACCCGGCACCACCCTGATCTGCCCCGCCACCGCGAGGTCGAACAACTCCCGCAGCGCCGTGCCGTAGACATTGCCCGGCAGCCGGAAAGCGTGCGGCAGCCACATGCCCGCGATCGCCGTCGAGTGGCTGAGCAGATTGCCCGGCTGCACGGGCTTCGGCTGCTGACGGCTGGCCATCCCGTAGAACGCGAGCCTGCCGAACGGGGCGAGCGCCGCGATGCTCTGGTCGGTCACGGCGCCGCCGGTCATGTCGAGCACGACGTCGACACGCTTGCCGCCGTTGGCTTCGCGCAGCGCCGTGGTCATGTCCCCGGCCCGCGAATCGACCGCGACGTCGGCCCCGAGTTCCAGCGCCAGCGCCCGCTTCTCCTCAGTGCTGGCGGTCGCGATGACACGCCCGGCGCCCCACGCCTTCGCCAGCTGCACGGCGATCGTGCCGACGCCGCCGGCCGCCGCGTGCACGACCACCGTTTCGCCGGGCTCGAGGTGCGCGCTCTTGCGCAGCAGCAGCCACGCGGTGGTGCCCTGCACGACGAACGCCAACGCGGTCACGTCGTCCACACCGTCGGGCACGTCGAAGGTCATGGCCTTCTCGGCCACGGCACGCTCGGCGTACCCGCCGCTGCCGACGAGCGCGAGTACGCGACGGCCGTCGGTGGTCCGGCCGACGACCTCGCCGCCCGGCACGAGCGGCAGCTGCGTCGGCGCCAGATAGGTGTTCTCCGCCTGGTGGGTGTCCGCGTAGTTGACGCCGGCGTGGTCGACCTCGACGAGCACCTGGCCCTCGCCGGCGACCGGATCAGGCAGCTCGACGTTGCGCAGGACTTCCGGACCACCGAACTCGGTGACGTGCACAGCTCGCATGCCCCGAACCCTACCGCTCGGTAACGACTGTTGGTGGTGGCCAACTCTGGGTAGCGTGTTCCGCCCGGGGACCAGGTGTCACAGGGGGAGCAATGGACGTCAGTTACCCGATTCCGGGGGATATCGGCTACGTCGTCGTGGGCTCGGCGCGGTTGACGGTGGAGCTGGATCTGCCGTCGTTGCGCGCCTTGCCGAGGGCGATCGTCACGAAGCGGGTGCAGTTCGCGGCGGAACGGGCGTTAGCCGCGGCGCGACGCCACGACGGCGTCGTAGAGCTCCTTCTTCGAAACCCCGGCGATTTCGGCGACTTCGGCGGCGACGGCCTTGAGGCGTTCCCCGGCGGCGACGCGTGAGGACACCTCGGCCACGAGGTCACCGACTTCGGCGCGGGCGTGGCTCGCGCCCTCGACCACCACAGTGATCTCGCCGCGTACTCCGTCGGCGGCCCAGGCGGCCAGTTCGGGCAGCGTGCCGCGGCGGACTTCCTCGTAGGTCTTGGTCAGCTCGCGGCACACGGCCGCCCGTCGTTCGCCGAGTGCCTTCGCGGCGTCGTCGAGGGTCGCGGCGAGCCGGTGCGGGGATTCGAAGAACACCACGGTGCGGGCCTGGGTCGCGAGTTCCGCGAGCCACTTGCTCTTCTCGCCCGCCTTGCGCGGCGCGAAACCGTCAAAGCAGAAGCGGTCGCTGGGCAGCCCGGAGAGGGCGAGGGCGGTGGTGACCGCCGAGGGGCCGGGCAGGCAGGTGATCGGCAGTCCCTCCTCGACGCAGGCGGCGACGAGGCGGTAGCCGGGATCGGAGACGCTGGGCATGCCGGCGTCGGTGACGAGGAGCACGGTGTCGCCCGCGTGGAGGGCCTCGAGCAGTTTGGGCAGGCGGGCGTTTTCGACGTCCTCGTAGAAGCTGACGATGCGGCCGCCCGGGGCTACCTCGAGTGCCGCGGCGAGCGCGCGGAGCCGGCGCGTGTCCTCCGCCGCGATCACGTCGGCGGTGGTCAGCGCCTCGCGGAGGCGGGGTGAGGCGTCCCGTGAGTCACCAAGGGGCGTTCCACCGAGGACGAGCGGCATGCCTCCACCCTAGGATCAACGACCGTGACCGCCTTGCTGACCCGCCCGTCGCCCGGCTCGAACGAGTCGCTGCGACCGCCGACCGACCGTGAGGCGACCCTGCTGGGCAGGGCGATGCCGACCGACCGCTGGCGAGGTTGGCTGGTCACGCTGGTGCTGGGGCTGGTCGCGGCGATCACGCGGTTCCAGAATCTGGGGTTCCCGACCGACAAGGGCACCCCCGTTTTCGACGAGAAGCATTACGTGCCGCAGGCGTGGCAGATGCTGCGCAACGGCGGGTTCGAGGACAACGCCGGTTATGAGCTGGTGGTGCACCCGCCGCTGGCGAAGCAGCTGATCGCGCTCGGCGAGTGGATGTTCGGCTACGACGGCTGGGGCTGGCGCTTCAGCTCGGCGCTCGCGGGCACGATCATCGTGGTGCTGGTGATCCGCGCGGCCAGGCGGTTGACGCGGTCGACGTTCCTCGGTGCGGTCGCAGGGATCCTGGTGATCTGCGACGGAGTGCTGTTCCTGCAGGCGCGGATGGGGATGCTGGACATCTTCATCGCGCTCTTCTCGTTCGCGGCGTTCGCGTGTCTGCTTGTCGACCGCGATCAGGTCCGCCGACGGCTGGCCGCCGCGGTGCGGGAAGGCTGGGCGGACGAGTCTCCGTGGGGCCCGAGGCTGGGATTCCGCTGGTGGCGTTTCGCGGCCGGGGTGTGCGTGGGCCTGACCTTCGCGGTCAAATGGTCGGGCTTGTATTACATGGCGTTCTTCGGCTTGCTGGTCGTGGGTTTCGATGTCGCCGCCCGCCGCGCCGCCGGTGTGCCGAGGCCGTGGGTGGGAACGCTGCGCCGCGACGTGGCCCCGGCGCTGTGGGCGATCGTCGCGATTCCCGTGTTGCTGTACCTCGCGAGCTGGTGGGCATGGTTCGCGAGCGAGTCGGGTACGGATCGGCACTACACGGAGATCAAGGACATCGCGCCGGGTTTCTGGTCGTGGGTGCCGCCCGCGCTGCGGTCATTGGGCGATTACTCGATGAACGTCCTGCATTTCCACGAGACGCTGCTGACGCCGAAGAACGACCCGCACCCGTGGGAGTCGAAGCCGTGGACGTGGCCGATGGGCCTGCGGCCGATGTTGTACTACTACGAGTCGGGCACAACCACGTGCGGCGGCAGCGACTGCGTCCAGGCCACGATGCTCATCGGGACGCCGGCGATGTGGTGGCTGGCGTTCCCGATGCTCGGCTGGGGTTTGTGGCGCTGGCTGTTCAGGTTCGACTGGCGCTACGCCGCGGTGCTGGTGGGGTATTTCGCGGGCTACCTGCCCTGGTTCACCAACATCGACCGGCAGATGTATTTCTTCTACGCCACCCCCATGGCCCCGTTCCTCGCGCTGGGGCTGACGCTGGCACTGGGCCAGATCCTGGGCAGCGCCCGCCGCGGCCTCGAGCGCCGGGGCACGGGTTTGCTCGTTGTGGCGCTGTATGTCGGACTAGTGGTGGCGAACTTCGCCTGGCTATGGCCCATCCTCAACGGCGACCCGATCACGTCGGCTCGCTGGCAAGCCGAGCTCTGGCTCCCTTCCTGGCATTAGCCCTCCGGGGCCCGGATGTTCGGCACCGGAACCCTTCGGCCCGAGGCGCGCAACCGGCCTCAACCCCGCCCCCAATGTCGCAGGCGGCACGACAGCGCAGGCGGCACGACAGCGCGAGCGGCAGCGCTGCCGAACGTGGGCGGCCGCGCTGGCGGGGCCACGGCGCGGGCGGCCGTATGGGCGGCGCCACCGTATGGAACGGCCACGCCACTCCATCACGGGCGGCAGCGTTGGCGGGCACCACGGCACGGACGGCCGCGCTAGGTGGGCACTACGGCACGGGCAGCAGCGCTGGCGAGCACCGCGGCCTGGAATGGCTGGCACCCGGGCGGCTGGCTATGCCAGATCGGCACCCAGCGGTAAGGCAGCCGGGCATACGAGATCAGCGCCCGAGCAGTTGGCCATGCGAGACCAGCTCCCGAGGTAGGTCGGCCGGCCATGCCAGATCGGTTCCCGGGCCGCCGGCGTTGCGGAATCGACGCCCGGATGGCTCAGCCGGTCAGGCGAGATCAGCCCCTGGGCAGCGAGCAGCGGCTCAGCCGGGCACGCGAGATCAGCGCCCGGGCCGCGGCGGCATCGCGCGCGTGGCCGAGCCCTGCGGCTGCCTCGCCACGATGCGCGTCACCGGGCCGTCAGGCGATTTGCCTGCCCTCGCCAGCCAGCCCTCGATCTCCCGGCGCACCGTGTCCAATGTCGGCCGCCGGCGCGGCTCGTTGTCCAGCGAGGCGATGAGTAGACGCGCGTGCGCCGACCGCTGCGGTAACTGGCTCACCGGTTCCGAACGGGCCGCCGCCATCAGCGCCGCCATCGGACTCTCCCGCGTGCCGCGAGGCGGATGGCCGGACAGTGCGTAGCTGACCGTCGCCGCGAGCTGCCACGCATCGGAAGCAGGGCTCGCCGCGGCGCCGGCCGCCTGCTCGGGCGCGACGAAGTCCGGCGTGCCGATCATCATGCCGGTCGCCGTCATCGTGGAGTCGCCCCTGCTACGCGCGATGCCGAAGTCGATCAGATGCGGCATCCCGCCCGGATCCACGATCACGTTCGACGGCTTCACATCGCGGTGCAGCACGCCCTTCTCGTGGGCGGCGGCGAGCGCGCCCGCCATGGTCGCCCACAGGCGGCCGGCGGCCACGTCGTCGAGCGGCCCCTGCGCGTCCACTGCCGACGCCAAGGCCTGGCCGTCGAGGTACTCCATCACCAGCGCGAGCCCATCCGGTTCCTCGACCAAGTCGTAGACCCGCACACAGTTCGGATGGTTGACCATGGCGAGCGCACGGGCCTCACGTCGCATCCGTTCCTCAGTGTCCCGATCCGGCGCATGCGCGATCTTCAGCGCGACCGGCCGCCCCAGCTGGTTGTCCACCGCCTGCCACACCGTGCCGAATCCGCCGTGCCCCAACCGCCGGATGCGCCGGTACCGATCACTGCCGTTGGCCGTCGAACCGGGCGGAACGGGCACCGCACCCGGCGCGGCCGCCAGCGGCGGCGCTGAGTCAAGCGCCGTCGGCGCGTACTGCTTCTGCGGTTGTGGTGGCGGAGGCGGCGTGGGCTCAGGACGCGGTTCCGGACGCCGCTCCGGCTTCGGCCGGTTGATCACCGCCCACGGCGGCGGCCCCACGATCGCGATGGGAATCAGCCCGATCACGCTCATCGGCAGGAATCCCAGCCACAGGTGTACCGCCGTGTTCGCCTCGACGGTGGCGCTGAACAACGCGAACGCCACGAACGGAACCCACAGCAGCCTGCCCGGCCACTTCTGCCCGCGCCGCATGGCCGTGCGGGCCTGCAGGATCACGAAGAACAGCGACAGCACGGGCAAGCCGACCAGTGCCCCGAGGTAGTAGCCGTAGGCCAGCTTGCTGCCCGACGGGTAGAACAGGGTCTCGAAGACGTTCTGCCCCCCACCGAGGTACTCGCTCTGCACGCCGATGAAGTCGCAGTAGTTGCGCCCCAGCGTCGCCTGCTCGCTCGCGGACAGTCCCGACGCGTTCCCGGCGAAAGCCGCACGGTAGACGCCGGAAATCCCGTTGGCGGCCAGCCATGGCAGCAGGAACACCATCAAGAACCCAACGGCAGCGATGACACCGAGCGTCACCGCGTCGTAACGGTTTCCGGTGAACTTGCGCATCATCGCCACGATCACAGCGCCGAGCACCGGGAACAGCGCGATGAGCGCACCGGCCGCACTCGTTGCGAACACCCAATCCCCCGGGCAGAACCCAGGATTGAACAGGGTGTGCGCGAGCGACAGCAGCCAGCTCGCGAAACCGTCCACCGCCGGTCCCTCCTGTTCGGTCCGTCAGGTCCTCCACCCTATTCGTCCGTTGGACGCGCGGCCCGACGGGCGGGTTGCGGTCTCATCCCGAACGTCCATGATGAGGGAACAGCGGCTCGACGAGGAGGAGGTCTGTCCCTATGGGCACCTACGCCGAGGAGTACCAGCGCAGTCTGACCGACCCCGAAGGGTTTTGGCTGGACGCGGCGAAGGCCATTCACTGGACCAAGGAGCCCGGGCGGGCACTGGACTCTTCGAAAGCACCTCTCTTCCGATGGTTTCCCGATGGGGAGCTGAATACCGCTTACAACGCGCTGGACAGGCACGTCGAGGGCGGTCGTGGCGAGCAGCCCGCGCTGATCTGGGATTCCCCGGTGACCTCGTCGCAGCGGAGTTACACCTACGCTCAGTTGCGCGATGAAGTGGCCCGCTTCGCCGGCGCACTGCGCTCGCTCGGCGTCGGCAAGGGTGACCGGGTGATCATCTATATGCCGATGGTCCCCGAGGCCGTGATCGCGATGCTCGCGTGCGCGCGGATCGGCGCCGTACATTCGGTCGTGTTCGGCGGATTCGCACCGAAGGAACTCGCGATCCGGGTGGACGACGCCAAACCCAAGGTGATCGTCGCCGCGTCGTGCGGCATCGAGCCGACCAGGGTCGTCGAATACAAACCGATCATCGACGCGGCGCTGGAAACCACCGAACACCAGCCGGACAAGGTCGTGATCCTCCAGCGGGACGCACTCCGCGTCGAGCTCGGGCCACGCGATGTGGACTGGGACGAGGTTCTCGCCGCGGCGTCCCCCGCAGACCCAGTGCCTGTCGCCGCCACCGACCCGCTGTACATCCTCTACACCTCCGGCACAACGGGAAAGCCGAAGGGCGTGGTGCGGGACACGGGCGGGCACGCCGTTGCGCTGGCCTGGTCGATGGGTGCCGTCTACGACGTCAAGCCCGGGGACATCTGGTGGACCGCCTCCGATGTCGGCTGGGTTGTCGGGCATTCCTACATCGTGTACGCGCCGCTGCTCATCGGGGCGACGACGGTTGTGTACGAAGGAAAACCGGTCGGCACACCGGACGCCGGCGCGTTCTGGCGCGTGATCTCCGAGCACGGCGCGAAGGCCCTGTTCACGGCACCGACGGCACTGCGCGCGATCAAACGGGTGGATCCCGACGCGACCGAGTTGCGGCGTTATGACCTTTCGAGGTTCCAGACCTTGTTCCTGGCCGGCGAAAGGCTGGATCCGGAGACCTACCACTGGGCTCACGACAAACTGGGCACGCCGGTGATCGATCACTGGTGGCAGACCGAGACCGGATGGCCCATCGCCGCGAATCCGCGGGGTCTGGAGTCGATGCCGGTCAAACCCGGTTCCGCGACCGTGCCTGTGCCGGGCTACGACGTGCGCATCCTCGACCAAGCGGGTTCGGAGCTTCCGGCCGGCCAGGAGGGCGCGATCGCCATCAAGCTGCCGTTGCCACCCGGCACGCTGCCGACTTTGTGGGGCGACGACGACCGGTACATCGAGGCCTACCTCTCCCGCTATGAGGGTTACTACCTGACCGGCGACTCCGGTTTCAAGGACGAGGACGGCTACCTCTTCGTCATGGGACGCACCGACGACGTGATCAACGTGGCGGGCCACCGGTTGTCCACGGGGTCGATGGAAGCTGTGCTCGCGGCGCATCCCGCCGTGGCCGAATGCGCCGTGATCGGTGTGCGCGATGAGCTGAAAGGTCAGCTTCCACGCGGTTTCGTGGTACTGAAAGCGGGCGTGGAGATAGCCGAGGAAACGCTGCGCGAGGAGCTTGTAGCCGCGGTGCGTCGCGACATTGGTCCGGTGGCCGCTTTCCGTGAGGTGTCTGTCGTGGACGCGCTGCCAAAGACGCGCTCGGGCAAGATTCTCCGCAAGACCATGCGTGGCATCGCGGAAGGACGCGACGAGCCCGTGCCGTCGACGATCGAGGACCCGGCGGTTCTCGACGCGCTTCGCTCGATCCTTCGCGCGCCCTGACACATGGGTCATGACGACCTCCTCCATCACTTCACCGGCATAGTTGCCATGTTTATTGTTGCCATGTACTGTATAGCACATGGAGGCGACGACGGGATATCTGATCTGGCGGTTGTCCACTAAGTGGCGGACGAGCGTGGACCGCGTCGTCGGGCCACTCGGACTGACCCACGCGCAGTTCTCACTGCTGGGCGCACTGAACGGACTCACTCGCGGCGGCCGCAACCCCAGTCAACGCGAACTCGCCGACCACACCGGAATGGAGCCGATCTACGTGTCAAAGCTGGCACGAGCGCTGGAGAAGGCGGGCCTGGTGGATCGCCCGGCCGATCCGCGCGATCCCCGCGCCGTCCGGCTGACACTCACGGATGGCGGACGCGAGGTCATCGATCAAGCGATCACGCTTGTGAACACACTCCAGGCCGAACAACTCGATCCCATCGGCGGCACCGACAGCGAGCGTCATCGCGAATTCCGCGAAACGCTCCTCGCACTCCTCGGCGACACGCCGCTCACACACCACGAAAGCGAACCCACCATGACCACAACCCACACGCTCGACGGCCGCGACATCAACACGGCCGCGGCGGTAACGAGAGCCGTACTCGACAAACTCCTCGCCAAGGCAGGCTTGTCTTCCGACGAATGGTTCACCCTGCGCGCCACAGCACTCGAAGGCAGCACACCGGCGACTCGAATCAGCTACGACATGACCTTCCCCGGGCTGACGATGCCGGCGACCGAGGTCTCGGTGAACTTGCGACGCCTCAACGAATCCGGGCTGGTCCAGTCCAGCGGTGAGCAGGTGCGCGTGACAGCCGAAGGGCGCGAACTGTTCGAACGCGTCAGCGAAGCGTCCAAGCGCGCGGGTGAGCAGCTCTTCGAGGGCATCCCACAGCCGGATCTCGAAGTGGCAAAACGGGTTCTGGGCAAGATCAGTGAACGCGCGGACCGGGTACTCGCCGAACTTTGACCAGCATTGCACAGGAACACGTATTGGTCTATACCTTTAAGAATCCTCTTTCCCCTACCAGCGGAGTGTCCGATGCGAAGACGCTTGTCCCTCCTGCTCGGCGCCGCACTGTTGACCCTCACCGTCGTCGCGCAGCCCGCGGCCGCCAGCCAGGCCACCCGCGCCCTGGCCGACCTGATCCCCGCTCCCGTAACGACGAAGCCCGATCCCAGGGCGGATTTCCGTCTCACATCCGCGACAGTGATCGTCACGGACCGTGCGGCGAGACAAGTCGCCGATGTCCTCGCCAACCAGCTTCGTCCGGCGACCGGATACCCGCTTCCGGTCGTGTCGTCCGCGAGAACTTCCTCGATCGCACTGCAGTTGGGCACGACCCAGCAGGTGGGCGACCAGGGCTACCGCCTCGAAATCGCGAAGCACGGGGTGACCATCAGAGCCAACACGACCGACGGCCTCTTCGCGGGTGCGCAGACCCTACGCCAACTGTTGCCTGCCGCTATCGAAGCCAAAACCGTTCAACACCAACGGTGGGTCGTGCCCGGCGGCAGCATCGTCGACTATCCGCGCTTTGCCTACCGGGGCGCGATGCTCGATGTGGCGCGGCATTTCTTCACTCCGGATCAGGTCAAGCTGTACATCGACCAGATCGCGCAATACAAGATCAATCGACTGCATCTGCACCTCGCCGACGACCAGGGCTGGCGAATCGAGATAAAGAGCTGGCCGAACCTCACGGCGTACGGCGGCAACACCGAGGTCGGCGGTGGCGCGGGCGGCTACTACACGCAGGAGCAGTACAAGGACGTGGTGGCCTACGCGGCTGCGCGGCATATCACCGTGATCCCGGAGATCGACATGCCGGGACACACCAACGCCGCGCTGGCTTCCTACCCCGAACTGAACTGCGACGGGGTGGCGCCACCGTTGTACACGGGGATCGATGTCGGTTTCAGTTCCTTGTGCGTGGACAAGGACATCACGTACGAATTCGTCGACGACGTGATCGGCGAACTCGCGGCGCTCACCCCAGGACAGTACCTGCACATCGGCGGCGACGAGGCGCACGCGACCACGCCGGAGGAGTACGAGAAGTTCATGGGACGCGTGCTGCCACTCGTCGCGAAGCACGGCAAGCTCGCACAGGGCTGGGCTGAAATCGCGAAGGCGAACCCGCCGGTCTCCGCGGTTCCGCAGTTCTGGGACACCGACGGCGAGGACGCCGACACGGCGGCCGCGGCCGCTCGCGGGAACAAGATCCTGATGTCGCCGGCGAACAAGGCTTACCTGGACATGCAGTACAACGCCGACAGTCCCCTCGGCCTGCACTGGGCGGGTTACGTCGAGGTGCGCGACGCCTACGACTGGGACCCGGCCACGGCGGTGCAGGGTGTCGGGGAGGAGTCGGTCGCCGGCGTCGAGGCGCCGTTGTGGTCGGAGACGCTCACCACGAACGGCGACATCGAGTACATGGCTTTCCCGAGATTGGCCGGGATCGCCGAAATCGGCTGGTCACCGCGGTCGAGTCACGACTGGGATTCCTACCGGGCCCGGTTGGCGCTGCAGGGGCCGAGGTGGGCCGCCGGAGGAATTGACTTCTACCACTCGCCCCAGGTCGATTGGTAGACAGTGTCTACTGAAGTTTGATAAACCTTGTCTCCTGAGTGAACAACGCATGACGGAGACCTGAATGGGCTACAAACGGTTCGTCGCGCTGGGCGACAGCTGCACTGAGGGGTTGCACGACCCGTACCCCGGCAGCACGCAGTACCGAGGCTGGGCAGATCTGGCCGCCGCCACCCTCGCCGCGGCCGAGCCCGAGTTCCGTTACGCCAACCTCGGCGTACGCGGGCGCAGGCTCGACCAGATCATCGTGGAGCAGATCCCCACCGCACTGGATCTGCAGCCCGACCTGGTTGCTCTCTTCGGTGGCGCCAATGACGTGATGACCCGGAATTTCCGGGCCGACGTCGTGGCTCAGCGGGTGGACGCTGCGGTGCGGATCCTGACGAGGGCCGTGCCGACCGTGGTCGTGTTCACCTTGAGCGACGTGTCGAACCGCCTGCCCGGCCTGTTCCGTGTTCGCCCCCGGATCGACGCACTCAACGAGTCGATCCGGACGGCGGCGCGGGCGCACGGCGCACGGCTGGTGGAGCTGGCCAGCGAGGATGTGCACGATCTGCGCTACTTCGGTCCCGACCGGCTGCACCTGTCCGAGCCCGGGCACCGCAGGCTGGCCGCGCACCTACTGAGCGGGCTGAACGTGCCGTTCGATCCGGAGTGGCTGGCGCCGCTGCCCGGCGAACCGCTGCGGCCGGGCGTCCGCGCACACGCACGCTGGATGTGGCGGGAAGTGCTGCCGGTCGCCATGACGAGGACACGAAACTGGGTCGTCGGCCGGTCGCCCGGCGATGGCTTCAGCGCGAAGCGCCCGGAGTTGCGTCCCGTACTCGCCGACGAGATGAATCCGTGGATTCCAGGTCGCGCCTGATCTCCACGGCGATCGAGCTCCTCTACCAAGAGGGCGTCGAGGCTGTCACGCTGCGCCGGATCGCCCGAGTAGCCGGCGTGTCCCACGGCGCACCGCTGCGGCATTTCACCGGCCGGGCGCAACTGCTGTCGGCGGTCGCGACCGAGGGCTTCGCCGAACTGCACAAACGTGGTCACGACCTTCCGGAGACAGGCGCGCAGGACCGGCTGAACGCGGCGTGCCGCCGGTACCTGGAGTTCGCGCTGGACAACCCGGCCATGTTCGAGCTGATGTTCCGGCACGATCTGGCCGACCCCGGTGAACTCGCCGGACTGCACAACGAGGTCTTCGGCTGGTTCACCGGACTCGTGCACGCGGCGCAGTCCGACGGCTGGAGGTCGGAGGCGGACGCGCGCACCCTGGCCGCCTCGCTCTGGGGAGCGTTGCACGGGATCGCCGAGTTGTGGCTGTGGGGTGGTCTCGACGCGCCGCCGGACGTGGACACCACACTGGAAGTCACCCTCAGCACCTACCTGGGCTGATCGGTGCCAGGTGCGTCAGGGCGCGCCGCGACTGATCTGCGCCCACGCGGCGTCGATGTGGTCGGCCGTGGTCGCCGGGGCTCCGACCGCGAGGCGGAGCAGGATCTGGTCGTTGACCTTGGTGTGGCTCAAGTACAACGCACCTGACGAGTTCACTCGTGCCATGAGCTCCAGCGGGTCCTCGCGCAGCGGGCGGAAGCACACCAGGCCGAACGGATGGTGCTCCCACAGCTCGAAATCCGGGTCCGCGGACACCAACGCGGCAAACCGCTCGGCCAGTGCGATTCCTTTCCTGACGTGCTCCCGCAATCCCTCCGCGCCGTACCAGCGGATGACCGACCACAGCTTCAGCGCACGGAACCGCCGCCCCAGCGGCACCTGCCAGTCCCGGTAATCGATCACCTCGCCGGATTCGCTCGCCGAGTTGCGCAGGTACTCGGGCAGGATCGACAGCGCACCGATCATCGGCTCGCGGTCGGCCATCCAGAGCACGCCGCAGTCGAAATTCGTAAGCAGCCATTTGTGCGGGTTGGTGGCATAGGAGTCGGCGTATTCGGCGACGCCGTCGTTGATCCACCGCAGTTCCGGACACACGGCGGCGACGCCCGCGTAGGCCGCGTCAACGTGCAGCCAGGCCCCATATTCTCGGCAGGCCTCGCCAATCTCGCCGACCGGGTCAATCGCCGTGGTCGAAGTCGTGCCGACCGTCGCACATACCATCGCCGGGACGGCGCCGGCCGCGACATCCTCGGCAAGCAAGGCCCGCAGCCGCGCCGGGTCCATCCGCAATGTCGCCGGATCCACATCCACGACACGCACGTTGCGGGCACCAATGCCGGCGATACGGGCCGCCTTCTCCAACGACGAATGCGTCTGCGATGAGACATAAACGGTGAACCGGCGCGTGATTCCGTCCGTCGCGACCGTGCCACCGCTCGCGCGGTGCAGCGCGGCAAGCAAAGCGACCAACGCGGCACTCGACGCGGAATCCTGGATCACACCGTTGGTACGAAAGTGGGGCGGGAGGTCGAGTAGTTCGGCGAGCCAGTCCACCACAACGGTTTCCAACTCGGTGCACGCAGGGCTCGTCGCCCAAACCATTCCCTGCACGCCGAGCCCGGACGACAACAGATCGCCGAGAATCCCGGGCCCGCTCGCGTTCGCCGGGAAATAGGCGAAGAAGCTGGGATGCTGCCAGTGCGTGACGCCCGGGAGGATCACGCTCTCCAGATCGCCGAGCACCTTCTCGAACGGCTCGCCGTGTTCTGGCGGCGCGGCGGGCAGCATCGCGCGCACCTGCCCCGGCCGTGCCCGCGAGAGCACCGGGTAGGACTCGATTCCGTCGAGGTAGTCGGCGATCCAGTCGACGACCTGTTTTCCGTAATGCCGGAATTCCTCCGGCGACATGTGCCCGGCCATGTCTCAGGGGATCAGACCCACGCGGACTTCCGCAACAACCGCAGCCCGTTGAGCGCCACGATGATCGTCGACCCCTCGTGTCCTGCCACCCCCAGCGGCAACGGCAGCTCGCCCAGCAGATCCCACGCCACCAGCCCGACGATGAAGGTGCCCGCGATCGCGAGGTTCGCCAGCACCAGGCGGCGCGCGCGCCGGGCGAGCGCGAGAACGGCGGGAATCGTGCTCAGCTCGTCGCGAACCACGACGGCATCGGCGGTTTCGAGCGCCAGATCGGATCCGGCGCGCCCCATCGCGATCCCGGTGTGAGCGGCGGCCAGCGCCGGGGCGTCATTGACACCGTCGCCGACGACCAGCACGCGATCACCGAGGCCACGAACCGCGGAAACCTTGTCCTGTGGGAAAAGCCCGGCACGGACGTCCTCGATACCGACCTCGTCCGCCACGCGCCGCGCGGCTGTTTCACTGTCGCCGGTCAACAGCACCGGCCGCAATTCCGCGAGGCGCCGAACGGCGTCCCGTGCGTCGGGCCGAAGCTTGTCGCTGATCCGGATCCGGCCAATCTCGACGTCGTCGACCGTGACCGTCACGCCCTCGAGCACGGGGACGGTATTCCCGACCGCATGAGCTGCTTGGGCAGCGCTTCCGCTCGCTGCCTGCTCGGCACCCGCGGCGCGGGCATCCGCCACAACCGCAGGACCGCCCCCCGCCGCGCGGCCGTGGACGCCGGCGCGATCAGCATTCCCGTCGGCGCCGCTCCCGCCAGCCGACGAACGACTGGCCACAGACACGCGAGCGGCCGCCGCCACGCTACGGTTGGCCGCCACAGCGTGGTCGCCTGCCACGGCACGACCGCCGACCCCAGCTCGGTCACCCACGGCAGCTCGGTCACCCGCGACAGCGCGGTCGCCTGCCGCAGCTTGGCCGCCCGCCACGGCGCGGTCGCCTGCCGCAGCTTGGCCGCCCGCCACAGCTCGGTCACCCACGGCAGCTCGGCCGCCCGCGACAGCGCGGTCCCCTGCCGCCGCGGGGTCCCCCGCCACAGCTCGGTCACCCGCCACGGCGCGGTCCCCTGCCGTAGCTTGGCCGGCCGCCACAGCTCGGCCGGCCGCCGCGACACCACGCTTGGCCGGCGCAGTACGACCGCCCACCGCAGCGCCACCGCCCACCGCAGCGCAGTCCACCGCAGCGCAGTCCACCGCAGCGCGATCCGCCTCAGGGCGATCCGCTCCAGCGCGGTCGTCTGCCCGTGCGCCGTCGCCCGGCGCGGTGCGACCGTCCACAGGCGCGTGATCCGCCACAGGCGCGCGGCCATCCGTTGCCTCACCACGATCGCCAACCCCGGTGCGGCCGCGCGCCGCGATGGCACCGGCCCGCCCTGGCCTGCCTACGGCGACCCGGGCGCCCTTGACGACGGCGCTGACTCCGAGCCCCGGAACGGAGGTGAACTCCTCCGCATACGGCACCCGCAGTCCCCGCGCGCGGGCCTCCGCGACGATGGCGCGACCCACCGGGTGCTCACTCCCGTACTCGGCGGCCGCCGCGAGGCGCAGCACCTCGTCCGCTGCTTGGGCCACCCGTGGCGTGCCTTCGGTGAGCGTGCCGGTCTTGTCGAACGCGACCCGCGTGGTCGTGCCCAGCCGTTCCAGCACGGCCGCCGACTTCACCAGCACCCCGTGCCTGCCCGCGTTGGCGATCGCGGACAGCAGGGGCGGCATCGTCGCCAGTACGACCGCGCACGGCGACGCGACAATCATGAATGTCATGGCGCGCAACAAAGTCGGCTGCAGTTCCGCGCCGAAACCCAACGGGACAAAGAACAACGCGAGGGTCGCCGCGACCACGCACACCGAGTACCGCTGCTCGATCTTCTCGATGAACAACTGCGTCCGCGCCTTGGTCGCGGACGCCTCCTCCACCATCGCGACGATCCGCGCCAACACGGTGTCCGACGCGGCGCGACCCACCCGGACGCGCAGCGCACCCGTGCCGTTGAGCGTGCCCGCGAAAACCTCGTCCCCAGCCGTCTTCGGCACCGGCATCGGCTCGCCGGTGATCGACGCCTGGTCGACCTCGCTCAGACCGTCGAGCACCTCGCCGTCCGCCCCGACGCGCTCCCCCGGCCGGATCAGCACGACATCGCCGACCGCAAGCGACGCGGTGTCCACGACCTCCTCACCGTCGTCGGTCAGCCGGGTGGCCCGGTCCCCGGCAAGATTGAGCAGCCCGCGCACCGAATCGGCCGTGCGCTGCGTCGCGACCGCCTCCAGGGCACCGGACGTCGCGAAGATGACGATCAACAGCCCACCATCGAGCACCTGCCCGATCGCCGCGGCCCCGATCGCCGCGACGATCATCAGCAGGTCCACGTCCAGGGTCCGCGACCGCAACGCCCGCAAGCCCTCCAGCAGCGGCTCCCAGCCACCGGTCACATAGCAGCCGAGACACAGTGCCCACCACGCCCACGTCGGCGCACCCGTGAACCGCGCTGCGATGCCCGCGAGAAACAGCACGGTGGACACCGCCGCCCACCGCACCTCTGGCAGATCGAAAGCTCGCTTTCCCGTGATCGTCACGCGCTCCACCGTACAAGAACATATGAAGACGTCTACAGATGTTCTCTTGATAGTATTGTTCCGTGGGTCACGGAGTGGAGGGCAGGCACACGCCCGCGGCGTCGCTGGACGCGGCGAGCGCGGCCACGGTCGCGGCGACCCTCCAGGCGCTGGCCACGCCGAGCCGGCTGCTCATGCTGACCCGGCTCCGCCAGGGCCCCTGCTCGGTCGGCGAACTCGCCGAGGCCGTCGAAATGGAGCAGTCCGCCGTCTCGCACCAGTTGCGGCTCCTGCGCAATCTCGGCCTCGTGGCGGGAAAACGCACCGGCCGCAGCATCGTCTACAACCTCTACGACAATCACGTCGCCCAGCTGCTCGACGAAGCCGTCTACCACATCGAGCACCTGCGACTCGGCGTTCAGGACCGCTCCGCCACCGCCTAGCTGGCAAAGTGGGCATGTGACCGAACCCGTGCTCGATCTGCGCCCGCCGGCGAACCTGGTCAACCGCCGCGCGATGCTGTTCTGGGCGACCCGGGCCGCGCTCGGCTGGCTCGTCCCGCTCGCCGGCGAGCTACTGTGGCTCCTGCTCGCCGACGGCGGCCTCCCCGCCCTGATCGTCTTCTTCGCGACGGGTGTACTCGCGCTCACCCACGTCACCGTGATGCCGCAGTGGCGCTTTCACGTGCACCGCTGGGAAGTCACCGAGCAGGTCGTGTACACACAGTCGGGCTGGATCAACCAGGAACGCCGCATCGTGCCGGTCTCGCGCATCCAGACCGTGGACACCGAACGTGGCCCGGTGGAACGGCTCTTCGGACTCGCGAACCTCACCGTGACCACCGCCTCGGCACGCGGGCCCGTGCACATCCACGGGCTCGATCTCGAGACGACGCAACGACTCGCGGCCGATCTGGCCACCCGCACGCAGGCGACCGCGGGGGACGCGACGTGAACTGGAACCGGCTGAGCCCGAAGATGCTCGCCGTCCATCCGGTCCAGGAAGTCATCCGGCTCTTGCCCGTATTGATCGGCGTGCTGTTCATCGGGCGCGACGGGCAGGGCCAGATCTGGAGCCTGGTCGGCCTCGGCATCGCGATCGCCGGCGGGCTGCTGCGCTGGTTCACCACGACCTACCAGATAACGCCGACACACGTGCGTGTCCGCCGCGGCCTGCTCAACCGCCGCGAACTGTCCGTGCCCCGTGACCGCGTACGCACCGTCGATCTCACCGCCCGTCCGCTGCAACGCGTACTCGGGCTGAGCAGTGTGGTCATCGGCACCGGCCGCTCGGATCAGGACCACGGCGTCACCCTCGACGCGCTCGCGACGGCACAGGCCGCTCGGCTGCGGGAGGAACTGCTGCGCCGCACGCCCACTATGGACGAACGACCGGCCGGCTCCGAGATCACGCGACTCGTGCCGGCGTGGATCCGGTTCGGCCCGTTCACGTTGTCCGGTATCGCGACGATCGGTGTCGTCGTGGGCTCGCTGGCCAACATCTTCAACGAGACGCGCATCGACCCGGAGGAGTTCGGCCTCCTCGATTCCGTCATCGGCCACTTCACGTCGGCGCCGGTCGCACTCGCGGTTCTGGAGATCACGGTGCTCGCCGCGGTGCTGGTCGCCGTGCTGTCCTCGATCGCGTACGTGCTGGCGTACTGGAACTTCCGGCTCGTACGCAAGGACGGCACCCTGCATGTGACGCGTGGCCTGCTGACCACGCGATCCACGACGATCGAACTCCGCCGGCTGCGAGGCGCCGAACTCAGCGAACCGCTGCTGCTTCGCGCGGCCGGTGGCGCACGGTGCCTGGCGATCACGACGGGCCTGCGTGGCCGGGCCGCCGAACTCGGCAGCTCGGTGCTTCTGCCGCCGGCGCCCATCGCCGAGGCACGACGTGTCGCGGGCGAGGTCATCGGCGAAGCGGCGCCCACGACGACGAAACTCGTGCGCCACGGGAAGCGGGCGCGCCTGCGCCGGCATACGCGGGCGTTCCTGTTCGCCGCCGCGGTCACCGGGATTCTGCTGCTGTTGTGGTGGTTCGCGGACTGGTCGGCCTGGCCGTGGCAGGCAGCGCTCGCGTTGTTCCCGCTGGGCGTGCTGCTCGCCGAGGACCGGTACCGCAATCTGGGTCACGCACTGCTCGGCCGGCGGCTGGTCTTCCGGCACGGCAGCCTGGTGCGCCGCCGGTACATGCTGTCCTCGGACGGCGTGATCGGCTGGGTGTTCCACCGCTCGTTCTTCCAGCGCCGCGCCGGTCTCGTGTCACTGACGGCGACCACCGCCGCCGGGCGGCAGCACTACACCAGTGTCGACATACCGACGGCGGAGGCGGTGCGTCTCGCGGAGGAAGCGTCGCCCGGCATGCTGGAGCCATTTCTGGTGCGACGTCCGTAGGGCCTCCCGGGTCCGTCACTTCGCGAGCTCCTCCAGCGGTCGCTGCTTGGTCTCGATGCCGAACCTGAGCATGACCACAAGCCCGATCAGCAGCACGGCCGCGGTCAGCGCGAAGCTCCACACCACCCCCGCGGCGGCACCGAGCAGCAGGCCGATCGTGATCGGCGCGATCACCGACGCGAGGTTACGCATGGTGCTGCCGACCATCGTCGCCCACGCGCGCATCCGGGTCGGGTACAGCTCGGCCGTGTAGAGGTAGACCAGTGGCGCGTTGATGTTCACGCCGAACAGCACCAGCGCCCCGCACACGAACAGCGCTATCCACCCGGTCCCGCCGAGCAGCACGCCGCCGACGCTGCCCACCAGCGCCAGGCCGTACCCCGTGGCGAACCAGAACCGGCGGCCAAGTTTGTCCAAAGAGGACGCACTGACATAGAGCGCGACCAGGTTGCCGACCACGATCCCGCCGGTCAGCAACGACGCGACCGCCGGGGCGAGGTGGCCGACGCGGACCAGCAGCGTCGGCATCCAGGACGTGAACCCGCCCAGCGGCAGGAAAGTGGTGAACCAGATGCACCACAACGCGAGCGTGCGAGCGCGGTAGTCGCGGGAGAACAGTTCACCGAAGCGGGTGGGCGGCTCGGGTCCTCCGTCGGCGAGCAGCCGCGGGTCTTCGAGCAGGCGGCCACCACGCCGGGCGCCGGCCTCCATCGCCTCGACGATCTCGGTGGCGGCGACCAGGTCGCCGCGGTGAATCAGGTGGCGTGGCGATTCGGGCAGGCGGAAGTGCGCCCACACGGCGGTCAGCACGGGAACACCGGAAAGCACGAACAGCCAGCGCCACGCGTCCTCCGGCGGGAACACCGACAGGAACAGCGCGCCGACGAGCGTGGCGCCGAGGATGCCCCATACGAACAGGCTTTCGTAGACGAGCACGATCCGCCCGCGGGCGCGGGCGCGGACGAACTCGTTGAAGATCGTCGCGGCCACCGGAACCTCGGCGCCGAGGCCGATGCCCTGGATGAGCCGGAAGGCCATGAGGCTCTCCACATTCCAGGCGATCGCCGAGGCCAGCGCGAGGAGCCCGAACAACGCGGACGCGACGACGAAGGCCCGCTTGCGGCCGAAGCGTTCGCTGATGACGCCGAAGAGGATCGCGCCGGCGATCTGCCCGGCGTACCCGACGGCGATGAGGGTGCCGGCAACCGACAGCGGCGCGCCGAGTGTGGTGAGCACCGCGGTGAGCGCGACGGACAGGATGAGTGCGTCGAAGGAGTCGAAAAACGTTCCGACGCCGAGTATCGACGCGATGCGCAGGTGGTAGCGGGTCAGCGGAATTCGTTCGAGACGGGCGAGGAGTGCCGCGCCGGTGGCGCGCGCGGCGGTCGGTTCGATGCTCAAGATGCCTCCACACTGAGACGACAAAGCAGCAACGGTCAGGGTGCGGCCACGGCGGGTCGCGCGCCGCGGGCGAGGTCGAGCACGGCGGCCGCGTCGGCGCTCCCGCCGCGCCACGCGATGTGCTGGTCGGGCCGGATCAGCAGCAGCGGGGCGCCGTAGGAGTCCTTGCCCGGCAGGTCCGGCAGATCCAGCACCGTCAACGGCAGGCCCCTTGTACTCGCTGCCTCCACAAAGGACTGGACCGGCACGTTCGCCAAGCGCAGCAACGTGAATCCCGGCCCCAGGTGGTCGAACAGCGACGAGCCGTCCGGCAGCCACCGGTGGGGCAGCCGCGTGCCGGGGCGGGCCGAACCGTGGTAGGTCAGCGGTTCGTGCGCGGGCACCGGCGAACCGTCGTCCACCACGATCGGCGATCCGGCGTAGTGGTAGCCGAGCACGAGGCCGAGGCTGTGGAACTCGCCGCGCTTGGCCGACAGCGCCTCGGCCACCGATGCCCGCCGCGCCGCGCCCGCCGGGGTCGCGGCGTCGATCTCGGGGTGCGTGAACGCCCGCGCCAGGTGGTTCTCCTGTGCCGACGCGTCCGCGATCGTCTGCCGCGCCACCGGTCGCCGCTCCGGCTCGTAGCTGTCCAGCAGTCCCGGGCCCGCCCAGCCGCGCAACACCGCGACGAGCTTCCACCCCAGGTTCACCGCGTCCCCGACGCACGTGTTGTACCCATGCCCGCCCCACGGCGGATTCAGGTGCGCCGCGTCGCCGACGAGGAACGTGCGCCGCCCGCGGTAGGAGTCGACCAGCAGCATCCGCGCGACCCACGGATCGGTGGCCAGCACCTCGACGTCGACGTGCGCCCCGATCATCCGCCGCACCAGGGCGGCCGGGTCGACGTCGCCGGCGCGCACGTCCACCCCCTGCGCGATCGCCCACCACGTGCCGCCGGTGTCCATCCGCCCGGCGATACCGCCGATCTCCGGCCCCAGCACCCAGTAGTGCACCGCCCGCGCGCACACCGTCTCGTCCGTCAGGGCGGGCGCGCGGAAGGTGATGTTCAGGTTGGGCAGTTCGCCGCTGCCGCCGGAGTACCGCGCCCCGATCACGTCCCGGGTTATCCCGCCGGACCCGTCACAGCCGACCAGATAGTCCGCCGCCACTTCGCGAACGGTGCCGTCCGGCCCGGCGATCGAGGCCCGCACCCCTTCCGCGGCGTCCTCGGCGGCCACCAGCCGCCAGCCGAACAGCGTCCGCACCGACGGCAGTTCCGCGACCGCCTGGCGCAGCACGTCTTCCACGATCGGCTGCGCGATCTGCTGACCACCTTCGGCGAACTCGGCTTGCCGCCGCGTGTGCATCGCGAACGCGTTGCGGAACCGGGTGATCTCGTGGCCGGTGAGGCTCGTGCAGAACACGACGTCCTGCGCGTGCGAGACGGGCAGCGGCGCCGCCGCGCGCACCCGGTCGGCCAGTCCCCAGCGGCGCAGCAGCTCCATGGTGCGGGCGCTGGTGGTCTTGGCGCGCGGCCGGTCCCCGGTGACCGTCACGCGAGGTTCGACCAGCAGGCACGGGATACCCGCGCGGCCCAGCTCGATCGCGACGGCGAGCCCGCTCGGGCCGCCGCCGGCGATGAGCACGGGGACGAGCGTGTGGCGGGGCATGATCACCTCGTTCGGATCGGCGGTGGTCCGGTGCACCCATCTTGGGCCGGCGATCACGCCGAAACAGCGGGTGTTCCATTGGTTGGGCCGGTCAGCTTCGATTCACGATCGTGTTGCGCAATACGCCGAGCCGGTCGACCTCGACCTCGACCACGTCACCCGGCTGAAGCAGCCACCGCGGCGTGCGCGCGTAGCCGACGCCCGACGGCGTGCCGGTGGCGAGCAGATCGCCGGGCCGCACGGTGAACGTGCGCGAGATGTGCGCCAGCGTCTCGCCGACGGTGTAGACCATCTCGGCGGTGTTGCCGTCCTGCACGGTTTCGCCATTGACCCGCGTGCGCACGCGCAACCCGTCACGAAGATCACCGACCTCCGCGGCCGGCACCATCGGGCCGAGCGGACCGGAGGAGTCGGCGTTCTTGCCGAGGATCCACTGCGAAGTCAGTTTCTGCGCTCGCCGCGCGGTCACGTCGTTGAACGCCGAGTACCCGACCACCGCGGCCAGCGCCTCGTCGGGAGAGGCCTCGGCCAGCGTCCGGCCGACCCATGCCACGACCTCCCCCTCCCAGTCCAGCCCGTCCTCGTTCGCCGGGACCGGGATCTCCGCGCCGTCCACGGTCAGCGACTGCGTCCAGCGCGCGAACAGCGTGGGGTACTCGGGCAGTTCGGTGTCGCGATAGGACCCTTCGGCGACATGCTTGAGGTAGTTCAGGCCGATGCAGATGACCCGCGCACCGGGCAGCACCGGCGGCACCAGCCGCACGTCCGTCACGCGCTGCCCCGACGGCGGCCGCGCGAGGAAGCCTTCCGGATCCGACCAGAACTCCGCCAATCCGGCAATCACCGTCAACGACCCGTCCTCGGCCAGGCTCGCGACCTCGACCCCGGCGCCGCGTGCCACTCCCACGATCCGCATCGTTCCTCCTCCGATCGAGAAAACCAGCTAAAGGTTAGAACGTTTATGCTTGAATAACACCATGACGAACCTGACGGGCCTCGGGCGCACCCGCGCCGAGCAACTCGCCACCGTGCTCGAGGAGCGCATCCGCGCGCTGGGCCCCGGCGAGCCGGTCGGCACGATCGAGCAGATCCGCCGCGAGTCCGGCCTGGCCAGGGCCACCGTGAGCGAGGCGATCCGGCTGCTGCGCGACCGCGGCGTGCTGGTCATCAAGCCGGGCCGGGGCGGCGGGTTGTTCGCGGCCGAAGTGGGCCCGGTGGTACGGATGCGGCGCACGCTGCTCGGCGTTCGGGAGAACCCGTCGTCGGTCGCCGACGCGGTCGAATTGCGCAACCACCTCGAGGAGCTGATCGACGTCGGCGCCGCCCGCTGCCGCGCCGCGGACGACATCCCCCGGCTGCGCGTCCGCCTCGACGCCATGGCGGCGGCGCCCACGTGGGAGGAGTTCATCCGGGAGAACTGGGCGCTGCACGAGCAGATCGCGACATTGTGCCCCAACACCATGGCTCGCGCGGTCTACCTGGGCACGCTCGGGCACCTGTCCACGACCGAACCGCGGTTGCGGGACACCGACGCCGAGGCCTACCGGGCCCGACGGCTGCAGATCCACGTCGAACTGGTCGACGCCATCGCTTCGGGGGACGTGACGGCCGTGCGCGCCGCCGTCGCCCGGCACAACACCGAGTGAGGAGGCATCGTGGCCCCTGCCGAGTTCCGCCGCTACCTGTTCCCGCCGGACTCCCCGCGCATCACCGCGATCAAGGGAATGGACGCCTACGCCTACCGGGAGGCGGCGAAGGAGGACCCGTTCACCGGCGGGCTCATCCGCGGCTGGAAACCGTTGCAGTTACAGGATTTTCGCGGCGTCACCGAGGACGGCACCCTGCGCCGGGAGGTCCATCCGTTCAAGCCCGCGCGACCGGGCGAGGAGGCCCCGGTCGAGGCGATGGTCGCCGCCGCCCGCGCGCTGGAGGACGCACTGGACGAGGAAAACCGGGCCCGGCTGCGCTACGCCGTGGACGCGGTCGAGTGGCAGACCTGGGCCAACCCGGAGTTCATGCAGTTCGACACCGGGATCCGGCTGGAGTTCCAGCCACCCGCGGTGCGGCACGCCGCACTGGAACTGGTGCGCGCGTCGCTGAGCCCGGAAGGTTTCCGGCTGGTGCACGACATGATGCGCATCAACGGTTTCCTCGGCGAAGTCGTCGGACTGGAGACCATCCTCAACGAGTTCAGCTACAACGTCGCGCTCTACGGCGAGCCGGATCCGGTGGCGCCGTGGGGCTGGCAGCTGTTCGGGCACCACTGCGCGGTCAACTGCCTGGTGGTGGCCGGGCGCATGGTGGTCAGCCCGGTGTTCCTCGGCGCCGAGCCGAACGAGATCGACGACGGCCCCTACGCCGGCACCACCGCCTACACGGACCGGATCACGCTCGGCACCGACCTGATGGCCGCGCTGCCAGAGGATCAGCGCCGCGCCGCCGTCGTCTACGAACGGATGGTGGACCCGGCGATGCCGCCCGGCCGCGTGCACCCCGGCGACGAACGGCACCTCGCGGGGGCGTTCCAGGACAACCGGGTGATCCCGGTCGAGGGCGCCCGGGTCGCCGAGATGCCGGCCGCGGCGCAGGAGGTCGTGCTGGCGATCGTCGAGTCGTTCGTGTCGCTGCTGCCCTCCGGCCCGCGGGCGGCGCGGCTGCGGGAGGTGCGCGAGTACCTGGACGAGACGTGGTTCTCCTGGATCGGCGGCCACGAGCCGGGGGACGTGTTCTACTACCGCGTCCAGTCGCCGGTGGTGATCGCCGAGCTGGATCACCACTGCGGTGTCTTCCTCGACTACGACACGCCGAAGCCGTTCCACATTCACACCGTGCTGCGCACACCGCACGGCAACGACTACGGGCGCGCGTACGTCCGGGCGTGGCAGAACCGGAAGGTGTGAGCACGCCGCCGGCCGTTCCGGCCCCTGGCACCAGGATTCGCCGAGTTCGAGGTCGCCCCGAAGCTGCCCCGCGCACTGGCGTCACGCGGCGCGGGCCGGCACACCGCAACCACGGTCGAATCGCCTTGCCCCACCCGGGCCGTGGCCCCCGGTGACGGTGTTCGTATCGCCAACCGGGCCGACGAACGTCGCTGACCCGCTCGCTGCGGAAACGCTTGCGTATCGGGTCGGCGCGGAACGGCAGACCGACTGGAGAAATGGAAGCTTCCGTGGCGTCTCTTTCTCAGGTCAGTCCCAGATGGATCTGATGACGTGGCGGCGTTTCGGGCGGACTGTAAGGGTGCTCGGTGGCCGGTTGAGTCTTTTGGCGAGCAGGTTGGTACTCGCGTCGGACGCGGCTGTGTCTGCCACCACGTGCAGAGTCCAGGTGTGCACACTCGCGGGTTCCACGCGGAGCGAGCGCACCGCGTAGCGGCGTTGGTGCAGCAGGCTGATGACGCGCAGAACCCCATCGAATCCGACCACGTGCACGGAGAGGCGCTGACGTACGAACGCTTCCTCCGTCGTTGTGATGCGCTGGGAATCGACGTTCGTCATGGCGCGTCCTCCTTCGCGAGCGTGGCGTACTCGTCGCGCAACTGCCGCTTGAGAATTTTGCCGCTCGGGTTCTTCGGCAGGCCGTCGGCGATGACGACGTATTTCGGAGTCTTGTAGCCGGCGACGATGTTCCTGACGAACGAGATCACTTCCTCGGCCGACAGCGTCACATTCGGTTTCGGGACGACGACTGCCGTGACCGCCTCGATCCACTGAGGATGGCTCACCCCGAACACCGCCACCTCGCAGACCCCCGGGTGCCGGTAGATCGCTTCCTCGACCTCGCGACTGGCGACGTTCTCGCCACCAGTCTTGATCATGTCTTTTTGGCGGTCCACAACGTAGAGGTGGCCGCTGTCGGTGAGGTAGCCCAGGTCGCCGGAGTGGAACCAGCCGCCGCGGAAGGCCTCCGCGGTCTTGTCGTCCTGCAGGTAGTAGCCGAGAGTGGTGTGGGGACTGCGATGCACGATCTCCCCGACGGTTCCGGCCGGTACGACCCGGCCGTCGGGGTCCACGACGCGTGTCTCCACGTTCAACACGGCGCGACCCGCGGAGCCCGGATGGGATTCCTGCTCGTGCGGCCGCAATACCGTGGCGACCGGGGACAGCTCGGTCTGACCGTAAAAATTCCACAGCCGGATGCCGGGCAGTCGTTGCTGAAGCTCTTTGAGTACTTCCACCGGCATCGGCGATGCGCCGTAGTAGCCCTTGCGGAGGCTGGACAAATCGGTGCTGTCGAAATCAGGATGGCGCAGCAGCCCGATCCACACCGTGGGCGGCGCGAAGAACTTGGTCACTGCCTCCGACTCGATGGTTCGCAGGATGGTGCCCGGGTCCGGGGCGCGCAGGATGATGCTGGTGGCGCCCAGATACACGTCGACGCCGAGAAACGCGTCGAGTTGCGCGCAGTGAAAAAATGGCAGCGCGTGGAGTTCGACATCGTCTTCGCTCATCGAGCCGTCGACCACACAGGAGACGTACTGCCACATCAGGGAACGGCTGCTCAGCAACGCCCCTTTCGGCCGTGATTCGGTGCCGGACGTGAACATCATCCGCACGGGATCGTCGTCGTCGACGATCGTCGCCGGCGGCGTGCCGTCGTGGTCCAGCCAGTTCGCGATATCGATCCAGCCCTCCGGGACGTCATCGCGTAGTGGGATCACGATCTTGGTCCGGACCCGACCGCCGCCGGCCGCGGCCAGTGCGCTCTCGGCGACCGGTACCAAACCGTCCTCGGCCACCAGCGCCACCGACCCGCTGTGTTCGAGAATGAAGGCGACTTCTTCCGCACCCAGCATGAAGTTCATCGGCACCAGCACGGTCCCGGTCCGCGCGGCCGCGAAGTTCAGTACCGCGAACTGCCAGCAGTTCCGGGAAAGGAGGGCTATCCGATCGCCCTTGACCAGTCCCGCCGCTGCGATCGCCGCCGCCGTGCGATCCACGTAGGTGTCGAATTCGGCGAAGCTCAGCCGGGTTCCGCCGTCCACCACGGCGAGTTTCGACGGCATCCGCAGCGCGGTGCGGCGGGGCAGATCGCCAAGCGCGTGGTGCCGTGCCCGGATGATGTCGGTCATCGTGTCTCCCAAGAAGTTTCTCACTGCCCGACGACGATCGCGCCGTCCTGGACGACACAACGGAGGTGCCGTTCGAGCTCCGCGAGCGTCGAAACGTCTCCTAGCGGGTCGCCGCCGATGACGAGGAGATCGGCGATGGCTCCTGGCTTCAGCGTGCCGAGTTCCCCCGCCATGCCAAGGAGTTCGGCCGCCGTGGTGGTCGCGGATCGAATGATGTCGGCGACGGGCTGGACCTCGGCACGCATCCGGAATTCGTCCAGCTGATAACGCTGCAGCGGCCCGAGCAAGTCGCTGCCGTACACGATCTTCACGCCGGACTTGTGCGCGCGCTCCAGAGCGGCCAGTGCGTCGTCACGCACCTCCATGACCTTCCGCTGCGCCACCTCGGACATCCCGTTCGACGCTCCGGACCGCGCCATGTGGTCGTAGCAGGCGACGGTAGGCACCAGGAACGCGTCGTGTTCGAGCAGGAGCCCAAGTGTTTCGTCGTCGAGAAGGTTGCCGTGTTCGACGCACCGGACACCGGCCGCGAGGGCGCGGTTGATCGCCTTCGGATGATAGGCGTGCACCGTCACGTAGCGGTTGTGGTTCGCCGCCTCCTCGACCACGGCACGCAACTCCGCCTCGCTGTACTGCACGGCCGAGATCTCGTCGTGCGGGGAGGCGACGCCGCCGGAAACCATGACCTTGAGGTGGTGCGCGCCCTTGCGCAGTTCGTCCCGCGCTGCCGCCCGTACGGCGTCGACTCCGTCGGCGATGCGGGAGAACCCCGGCCCGTGACTGCAGCAGGAGTCCACGGCATCCTCGGACAGCGGGCGCACGTCACCGTGGCCGCCGGTCTGCGACAGCGCCCTGCCTCCGTAGAACAGGCGGGGCCCTGGCATCAGACCTTCGCGCAGCACCCGCGCCATGGCGTGGTTGGCGCCGGCCACATCCCGGACGCTGGTGAAACCGCGGCCCAGCATCCGCCCGGCTTCCTTGAGCGCACGGACCATCCAGTACCCGGCGTGCCACGTCCGCAGATCAGCGAAGTCCCACGAGGTGATCGTGACATGGACGTGCGCGTCGATCAGGCCGGGCAGCACCGTGCCTCCGGCGGCGTCCAGCACCCGCACGGAATCGGCGGCAGGCGGTGGATCTCCGGCTCCCCGGTCGACGATCCGGCCCGAGGCGATCTCGAGCCAGGATCTGTCGCTGAGCTCGCCGGCCTCGGGATCGAGCAGGTGCGCATTGGTGACGATCATGCGCGCGTCCCCGCTAGTCATGCGCTCAACCCCGGTTCCGTCGCCTTGGGAACGACGGCCGCTGTGAAGGGTGCGAGCCTGGCAGGCAGGGCGAGGCTGAGCACCACGGCGACGGCACCGACGGCCGCGCTCGTCCAGAACGCGATTTCCATCGCGTGCCAGGTGGGCGCCGGTGTGCCGGGGATGACGTCGGCGGCGAGGATGCTGGCTCCGATCTGGGCGCCGAGGGTGCCACCGACCGACTTCACGACCAAGGCGATCCCGCTGACCGCGCCGGTGCGCTGAGGCGGCACGGTCGTCACGACGATGTTCATCGCCTGGGTGAGTCCCAGGCCGATGCCGACACCGGCGAGCGCGGTGGCGATGACGATCACCCACGGCCTCCCGGCCGCGCCGAGCAGTACCAGGCAGGACCCGGCGATCGCCGCCGTGCCCAGCACCATCACGCCGCGCGCCCCCAGCAGCTTTTCCAGTCGCCCGGCCAGCGGCGCGGTGAGCGTTCCCCCGACGCCGAGCGGCATGAGGAACAGACCGGTGATCGTCGCGGTGGCGCCGAGGCCGTACCCGGTGGCCGCGGGCATCTGCACGATCGTCGGCACGATCAGGAAGACGGCGAACGTGCCGAACCCGACGGCCAGCGACACGGCGCAGACCAGCAGCACCGAGCGGCCGGCCAGGAGCCGGAGATCGACCAGTGGCTCCGCGGTCCGGAGTTCCACGACGACGAACGCCGCGAGCAGCAGCAGCGAGCCGGCGAGGATGCCGAGGAAACCGGCGGAGAGCCAGCCGATGTCCGAGGCAAGGGTGAGTCCGACGAGAAGTGCGGCGAGTCCCCCGCCGAGGAGCACGGCACCGGCGATGTCGACCCGGCCGGACCGCACCGGCGGGCAGGACGGCACGAACCGCCACGCGCCGATCATGGTGAGCACAAGAATGGCGAGCGGAATCCAGAACAGCCACGTGTAGTGCAGCCGGGCGACGATCGGCCCGGCGATCAGGAGGCCTGCCGCGGTGCTCAGCGCGCCCGCCCCGATGATCAGCCCGTTCGCGCTCTTGATGCGTGCCGCGGGCTGGGTGTCGCGGATGATCCCGACGGCGAGGGGAATGAGCCCGAGGCCGGCTCCCTGCAACAGCTGTCCGAGGGTGAGCACGACGACCGACGGCGCCAGCGCGGCGACCAGTGTGCCCAGCGAGGTGATCGCCAGCGTCGCCAGCAGCACCTTGCGTTTGTCCCGGACGTCGGCGAGGCGGCCGATCAACGGGGTAGCGACGGCGCCGGCGAGCAGCACGCCGGTGAAGACCCAGGCGATTTGCGGGGTCGACGCGCCGACGGCTTCCTGGATCATGGGCAGGGCCGGGGCGAGCATCGATTCCAGTGCCTGATAGGCGAACAGCGCCGTGGTGAGGACGGCGAGCGTGGCGTTGGCCTGTCGCCTGGTCGGGTTCGGGGTGGTCATGTCGGTCCTCCAAGGAAAATGATCGACTCTAAGCGAGGGCGCGGGCGACGAGCCGCGCCGCGGCGGCACTTCCTTCAGGGGACCAGCTGAGCCGGAACCCGGCGGGTGGTTCGGCACCGATGAGGTGCCGCGTGAGGTACGTCCAGAGACGTTGATAGGCGTAGGGCTCCTCCAGCAGCACCATGTGCCCGGCGTTGGGGACGATGAGCTGGTCGAAGTCCTTGCCCGCGGCGATCAGGGCCTGCGTCACGGCGAGCGTGTTGCCGGGGTGGACGTTCTCGTCCATTTCTCCGTGGATCAGCAACAGCTTTCCGTCGAGCTTGTGCGCGACCTCCACATTGGACTGATCGTCGCGCTCGGGCGAGCCGGGAGGGCCGGAGTACTTGTCGAGCCAGTGCGCGATGTACTTGCGGTTGTCGTGGTTTCCGCACACCGAGACGCCCACCCGGAACACCTCCGGATAGTCGAACATCGCTCGCGCGGTGGCGTAGCCTCCGCCCGACTGGCCGAAAATGCCGACCCGACGGCCGTCGATGAACTCGTGTCGCTCGGCCAGCTGCCCGATGGCGGCGACGTGGTCGCTCAGCTGCGGTTCGAGCAACCGGCCGCGACCCGCCCGGTGGAAGTCACGGTCGCGGTTGGGCATCCCGCGCGTCTCCAGGACGATCGCGACGGTGCCGAGTTCGGCCACCGACTGGGCGTCAAGGCCGCTCCAGCTCGGCCACCGCCGCATGTACCAGTTCAGCTGGGGCCCGGGATAGATGTAGTCCACGAGCGGGTAGGACCCGGTGGGGTCGAAGCCGGACGGCACGAACATGACCCCGTGTAGCTTCGTGAGACCGTCGGCCGCCAGTACCTGGAACGGCCGCGGGCGGGGCGCGGTCCAGACCTCGTCGATGTTGCCGCGGGCCAGTTCGGTTCGCGTTCCGGAGTCCGTGTCGAGGAGCAGCATCCGCGTCGGGGCGTCGGCCGCGCCGGTCCTGAGCACGACGTAGGTCCCGCTGCGACAGGCGCCGCTGGGTGTGTAGTACGGGCGGTGCGGCCTCAGCTGCGGGTTGCCCGAGAGCGGGTCGGCGGACCCGAGGACCTCACCCTCGACCGAGAAGACGTCCTCGTCGAGCGCCAGCAGGGTGTCGAATCCGTCGCCGTCGAAATTCGCCGTGCACAACCGCTGTCGGGTGGGGTCGTCCTGGTCCGCGAACCCGCTCGCCAGGAACAGGACGCGGCGCTTCGCCTCGTCGACGTGCAGAATGTCGCGGACCACGTAGTGCCCCTGCGTGATCGGGTTTTTCAGCACCCCGGTCTGCAGGTCGTGGAGATACAGGTGCCCGCGGCCGTCCGCCTCGGAATACCAGATCACCTCACCGGTGCCCGGCAGGACGCGCACCATCGGCCTGCCGTCGATCCGGTGGTGCAGTTCGAGCCAGCCGTCTTCGGCCTTCTCGGTCAGCACCGTGCGCGGGGTGCCGCCCTCGAGGCCCATCTCGACCAGGGACACCTCGCTGAAGAAGCGGTTCCAGTCCAGGAAATACAGGCTCTCGCCGGCGAACCAGCACTGGTGCGCGAGGAACGGGAGGAGCACGCCGACACCGATGCGCCGGTCCCCGGATCCGATGGCCCGTCCGGTAGGCAGGTGGTAGGCGACGAACTCGGCGGTCGCGAGTTCCCCCTGCGGCGTCGAGACCTTGAACGTGTGCGCGACGGGCCGTCCACCGCCGACGGGAACGCTTTGCAGGAGCGCGCTTTCCTGCAGATGCCGTTCGTCGATCCGGTGCGTGACGAACCACTCCGAATCCGCGGACCACAGCCCGTCCGGCATCGGGTGCTCGCGCCCGCTCACCGGGCTGAGGGCGGACTCCTGCATCGCGCCGTACGCATGGTAGCGGTCGCCATCGGGAGTCAGCTGCCACTCGGCGCCGGTTTCCCGGTCCCGCATCCAGATGGCGTAGTCACGGCGGAAGGCGGCGTACCTGCCATCCGGCGAGTGCAGCGCGAGTCCCGGGCCGACCGTCTCGACCCGCGTCACCTCCTGCCCCGCCAGATCGACGTGGTAGGCGTCGGTCTCGATCGTCACGACCAGCCTGGCCGGGTCCGGCATGTCGTACCGGGCGTCCCGGAGGGCGGCGGCGTCGAGGGCGGGTCTGTGCGAGGCGAGGAGGGTGAGCAGGTCGTCTCGCGCGATCACCGTCGTGATCTCGCCGGACCTCGCGTCGACGATCTTGGGCGTGGCGGCGACCGCTCCGTCTGCCCCCGCTTCCGTGACGCAGAAGAAGTACCGCTGGTCATCGACCCAGTAGCTGTCGATCAGAGTGCCGCTGAGCCTCGGCACCAAGCGGGGCGGCAGGAAGCTCGCCGCGCGCTCGAACCGCGCGTCGATCTCGGACGTCTTCGTCATGGTCATCTCTCAGTCGGGCAAGGGGGTGGAGCTGCTGGATGCGAGGCGTGGTGTACGTTTAAAAAAAAGAGAACGATCTCTTTCTATAACTCGAACCTGGCCGTGTCAATGGTTCGGGCGATCCTGCTAGAACAAGGGGAAGCCCGGACCTGGCCGGCGGTCTGACCAGCGAAGAGGAAACGAGGGGACGTTGCCAAAACGAGACGACGCCTACATGGCAAGCCGGCGACAGGCGATCCTCGACGCGGCAGCCGCGTGCATCGTCCGTGACGGCCTCGCCGGCTTCTCGACGACGTCACTGTGCAAGGAAGCGGGCATCAGTACCGGCGCGCTGTACCGGCACTTCAACTCTCGCGAGGACGTACTCATCGGGCTGACCGAGCGGGAAGTGAAGCGGGCCCGTCAGTTCGACTCGTCCTCGCTCGCCGCGTTGCGCCGAAGCCTCATCGCGATGCTCAACCGGCTGGCCAGCGAGGAGGGCCGGTTCGTGGCCCGGCTGGACATGGAGCTGGCGTCCGCCGCCGCGGTCAATCCGAGCATCTCCGACATCGTCCGGCCGTTCATGATCAGCCGGGACCTCGAAGCCGCGCTGGCGGATCTGCGGCGCAGGGGTGAGATCAAGGCCGAGGTCGAGCCGGCGTCCCTGGCGCAGGTACTCGCCACGATGGTGGCCGGGCACATCTATCTGCTCGCCGTGAGCGGCCATACCGAAACAGCGTCCGAACGGATTGTCGACACGGTCCTCGCTCCCGTGCTCTCCCCCAAGCCCACGGGTCTCGACGGAGTGTTTCAGGGCGTCCGGGACGAGCATCTCGTCCGGCCGGATGGCCGCATCGTGGCCTGGACGCGAGCCGGCAAGGCGGCGGACGAGCCGGGCGCCGGGATTCCGGTGCTACGGCTTCCCGGCACGCCGGGATCACGGTGGTCGCTCAGCCCGGACCACGATCGCTGGGCGGATCTCGGACTCGAGGTCATCACCACCGAGCGGCCGGGCTACGGGCGTTCGAGCCCGCTGCGAAACTGGAGCCTTGCCGACCACGCCGACGACCTGGCCGCCGTCCTCGATCACCTCGGTCTGGACAAGGTGCGCGTGCTCGGCAGCAGCGGCGGGGGTCCGCATGTCCTCGCCTTCGCGTCACGTCACCCCGACCGCGTGTCCGCCGCGACGATCGTCGTCGGGCTCCCTTGGCTGACCGAGGACGAAGCCGGCGAGATGATCGAATTCAACCGGTCGTCGCATCGGCTCGCGCGCGCCGGTGACCGGGCGGGGCTGGCGTCGATGCTCGACCCGCAGTACGAAGCGATGGCCGCCGACCCGCTGGGCGGGCTACGCACGATGATGTCGTCGGCCCCGCCCGCCGACCAGGCGATCATGGCCGACCCGGCCTGGCAGCGTTCCTTCGAGACCGGGCTTCGCGAAGCGTTGCGCCAGGGTCGCGACGGCTGGCTCGAGGAGCATCTGGTGTTCGCCCGCGACTGGGAGATCGACCTGTCCGCGGTCCGCACCAGCCTCACCTGGTGGCACGGTCGCGCGGACAGGAACTGCCCCTGGCCGGCCGCCGCGCGGATGGTCGACCAGATGCCGAATGCGACGCTGCGCGAACTCGAAGGCGGACACCTCGCCCCGGTCACACACGAGGCGGCAATCCTCAAGGAACTGCTGGCACGACAATGACACGAGTCCGGAAGACGGCAGGGACCCTACTCGGACACGGACCAGATCAACGCAACCACGGCCGGGGATCCGGGGCTTGCCCCGAGCGGGTTGTGGGGCCGCAGCCAACAGACACGCGAAATAAGGTGCCCGACGCCCTGCGCGACATCAGGCGCCACCTCAAGCCGGTCTCCGAACGGCCTTGGCCCCCGGCATTCTTCGCCAGTGCCCCCGGCGACGGCGTCCGCATCGCCGACCAGGCCGACGAGCTACTTCGCGAGGGCTTCGCCCGCTAGTGATCACCTGCGACACCGCCCCGATCGTCGCCGCCGCCCTGTACAAAGACCCTGACCATCGCCGGTGCGTCGACCTGTTCACCGGCCTCCGCCTGGCGAACCGCGAACTGCTCCTGCCCCCATCGTCGCCGAGATCGGCTACCTGCTCGCCGCCAAGCCGGGCGCCCGAACCGACGCGTTCGTCCTCCGCGCCCTCGCCGACCGCAACTTCATCCGGTGGACCTCACCGCGGCTGACTACGCCCGCATGGCTGAGCTCGTGGAGCAGTACCACGACCTACCGCTTGGGACGAGCGACGCGTCGGTGACCGCGCTCGCCGAACGGCTCGACGTCGATGAGGTCGCGACGCTGGACCTGCGGCACTTCACGGTCGTCCGGCCACGGCATGTGCAGGCGTTCACACTCCTGCCCGAGTAGTTCTCCCCAACCAACCTTCGGCTGAGGTGATCTCCTCGCGGCGCGGGTTCACCCCCGCCAGGCCGGGTGATGCCGGCACTTTTCTGCTGTACGCGCACAAAAATGCCCTCCCCGGCAAACCGGAGAGGGCCTTGACCTCGAGTGGAGCTGAGGGGACCTTACTCGAACATAAAAGACCAGGTCAGAGCATTGGAAGAGCTCCGCGAGAAGCTTCCCAGCCTCGATACCCCCGAGCCGCCGTCGATGAAACGCGACCGCCCCGGCCGTGCTCGGCAACTCGGCCCCGATCAAGTCGAGCAGCTGATCTCCGGCTACCAGTCCGGTGCGACGGTCTACGAACTCGGTGACCGGTTCGGCATCGAACGGCGAACGGTCAGCAGCATCCTCCATCGGCACGGTGTGCCGATGCGCCGCCGCGGCCTCTCGCCCGAGCAGGTTGATGACGCCATCCACCTGTACAACCTCGGCTGGTCCCTGGCGCGAGTTGGCGACCACCTGGGCGTCAACCACACCACCGTGCTGAACAAGCTGCGTGAACGAGGCGTCCCCATGCGCGACACCCACGGCCGCCGACGCGTCGAGGCAGGTGATGCCCGATGACGCGGCGTAGAGCTATGTTGACTCGATCAGCTTCCGACGGGGCCGCCGTGGTTCGAGCGGTCACCGTGATCATGGGCGTCGTCGTCAGCCTTACCTTCTTCTTCGGCTTCGGCAACGTCCTCAATCTCGCCCTCCGGCTCGGAGTTCCGATCTGGGTCGCGCCGCTCGTCGCACCTGCCGTCGACCTGTCGATCCTCGGGCTCCTCCTCGGCAGTCAACATCTGGCCCTGTTGGGGGCAACGCCCGAGCAGCTGCGGCCGACCCGCCGGCTGCTGATCTTCGCCAATGTGGTGACCCTTGCATTGAACATGGCTGACCCGCTCGTTGCCAGCTACTATGGCAAGGCCGCGTTTGACGCCGTGGGGCCACTGCTGCTGATCGGCTGGGCTGAGGTCGGCCCAGATCTGCTGAGGGCGCTGACCACCGCGAGCCGACCGACCGAAGAAGCGCCCTGCGGCATGAATCGGATGCAGGAGCTGTTCGCCGCCGAACCGACCGTTGCTGGAAGCACGGCACCAGAGTCGTCCAGCGCAGGAGTGAAACCTGCCGAAACGTCGGCCGACAAGCAGAGCAACTGGGCAGCACCCAGGACGGTTGACGACCATCTGCTTATGCGGGCGAGAGAGGAAGACGTGCGTCACTGGGATGCGTATCGCCGACCGATCTCGGCGGACACGCTTCGGAAGAAGCTTCGCATCGGTGCCGCTCGCTCCCGGCTGCTCGTGGCGATCATTCGAGCCGACCCGCAACGCAACGTCGATCACCTCAAGATCAGGTGACCAAGGCAGGAACACGGATGATCACCACAGTTCTGGTGGCATCTTCTCGGCGTGTCGACGGCTGCCGCAGCGTACCGCGTAGACAATCAGTCACCTGCAAGGTCAATATTGGCACGCGGACCGGGGGACGTATGCGTTCCATTCCAGAGAAGACGTTGGAGCACTGGACGAGCATCTACCTATCGAGCCGGTTTCCGAACGGAGCGATGTGGTGGCCTACGTCCGGCGAGGACGTCTTGGCCGAACTGCCTCGGCTCGCCGCGTCTGGGCCAGGGAAGACGTTAGCCCTCGAACTGAAGACTACTGAGGCGAACGGTAGCAATCACGTGCTGTGGATCGATACTCGCCAACTGGATCGCTATCTCAACCCGCCGTTCGGGCCACCGCTGCCGGTCTATTACGTGTTTCCGCTACCGCACTGGGCTGGGCCGTTGGCCTCCTGGTCCGGCACAACCCCTGCCGCTCCGGGCGCGATGACCGCAGCGCCACCGGCGTGGTGGCGACGGCGGGTAGGTTGGCCCTGGTTCGGCGATTGGCTCTACGTGATGTCAGCGCAGTCACTCAGCGAGGCTTTGCCGCCCAATTGGGCTGCCCCGTCGAGGACGCGAGCGAGACTCTTTACCCCGAGCACATCCCATACCGTCGGCACGACGCCGGACTGGACGAGTCTGTTCGCCCGGACGCCGACTGCAGCACCGATCGACTGGGCGTCGTTTTGGGTGGCCGTGACCCATTGCGGGCCAGACGACGGAGTCCGATGGCGCACCATAGCTGGCGAGGGCAACCGACCAGATCGCATACTGGTACTCAGCGACAACGAGGAACGCATGTGGCAGTTCGGCCAACTGCTCGACCGGCCGTTGCTGGAACTCGAACCGCTTGCCGCTGAGGACGGTGGAACCGAACGCGTGGTGCTGCACGTCCCGGAATCGGCGCTCACGTGAGGCGAGCACGATCCCGATCGACTTGCACCGGAACTATCCTCATAATGAGGCCACTGCACCCCGCAAGTACACGCCCGCCGCTCCCCGCCTGGCTGATTCTGTGATCAAGGCATCCAACATCGGTCGATTCGGCTGGCTAACAATGCGCTTTCCGCATGCGGTCCAGGTACTGCTTCACGACGATGTCGAGATGACAGTCACGCCGACTCCGTCGAGGCCAGCTTCTTGACATAGCCGCCAGCCGCACCCGTATTGCGGGTTCGCGAGATGGAGGCGATCTCTACATGTACACCCATGCCCTGGAGCGCTGTGGCCGCGTGCAGCAAGGACACCTTGGCGAAGGCGAACAATGACTGAGAGGTCAGCGACACCCCGTCCTTGAGCAGGATGGCATAGACGAGCGTCGGCGAACTGAGCGCCGGGTCCAGCGAATGACCAGGTGCCAGGTGGTCCAGTTTGTTGAGGAACTTCGCCCGAGCCTCACGGTCGTAGCGCAGGGTCTCGATCGCCACCCTGCCCTGTGCGAAAAGGTGGTTGAGAGCCGCCGTCTTAGACGTCATTTCAGAAGTGGTGGGTCCGGTCCTGTCTTGTTGGCGGGGCTGACAGCATCGGTGTATGCCCGCTCCTCGCGTGACCGCGAAGACGAAGATCTTCGAGCTGGAGATCGTGTTGGCCGAAGTCGAGCCGCAGGTGCGGCGCCGGGTGCAGGTGCCGGGCGAGGTGAGTCTGGCGGTCCTGCATGAGGTGGTGCAGGCAGTGGTGGGCTGGACCAACTCGCATCTGCACGAGTTCGAGATCGACGGCCGCCGCTATGGGATCCCGGACCCGGACTGGGACGATCAGAACGTCACTGACGAGGCCAAGGGGAAGCTGTTCCGTCTGGTCAAGCAGGGGGGCCGGTTCAGCTATGTGTACGACTTCGGCGACAACTGGACCCACCAGCTCACCGTGGAGAAGATCGTGTCTGCGGAGGCGGGCGTGCGCTACCCGCGCTGTGTCGCAGGCCAGGGGGCGTGCCCACCGGAGGACGTCGGAGGCCCATGGGGTTACGAGGAGTTCCAGGCCGCGCTGACCGACCCGTCACACCCCGAACACGACGAGCGCCTCGAGTGGGCGGGCGGCCCGTTCGATCCGCACCACTTCGACCTCGCCGAGGCCGACCGCGCTCTGCAGTGGCTGGCTTGGCGACCGCTCACTTCCGTCTCGTAGACCCCGTCACCAGCGCCGTCATGACGACGTTGGTTGGTGTTGGGTGAGGCGCCGGTGGCAGATCAGGGAGCAGGCCAGCAACAACAACGCGGTGATGGTCGACTCGCTGCGGTCGTAACGCAGCGCCAGACGGCGGAAGTCCAGCAGCCAGGACATCGTGCGCTCGACCACCCACCGGACCCGCCCGAGACGGGTCGAGTCCTCGATCCCACGCCGGGCGATCCGCACCCCGATCCCGCGGCGGGCCAGGTAGCGGCGGCACCGCGGGTAGTCGTAGCCCTTGTCGGCATGCAGTTTGCCCGGTCGTCGACGCGGACGAGCCGGGCGTCCTGCGCGCTCACGGATACCGGGGTTGGTGTCCAGCAGCGGTGCGAGCATGCGGCTGTCGTGGGTGTTCGCACCGGTCACCAGGGCGTGCAGCGGCAACCCGTTGCGGTCACACAGCACGTGGTACTTGCTGCCCGCCTTACCGCGATCAGTCGGCGACGGCCCGGTCAGCTCACCTCGGCGCTTGGCCCGCACGCTCACGCTGTCGACCGCCGCCCTCGACCAGTCCAGCAGACCCTGTTGAGCGAGCCGATCGAGCACGACGCGGTGCAAACGCGGCCACACCCCGGCGTCCTGCCACTGCCGTAGCCGCCGCCAGCAGGTAACCCCTGATCCACACCCGAGTTCCTGGGGCAGGTCGTTCCAGATGATCCCGCTCTTGAGCACGAACACGATCCCGGCCAGCGCCGCCCGATCCGGGACTCGTGGTCGCCCCGTCCGTCCCCGCCTCGTCCTGCGCGGCTTCGGGAGCAACGGCTCTACCAGCTCCCACAGCTCGTCACTGACCAACCGCTCGACACAAGATCGCCTCGACATCGACAGACATGATCAGCAAGCAGCGGTGATCCACACAGGACCGACACACCGACTTCTGAAACGACGTCTTATCCGCCTTCTTGACACAGATGAACTGACCGTACGGCCGAGTGAGGCGTCCACTCGGTACCGTCCGGCCAGGAGCCGCCTTTCGACGATCTTCGAGGCTGTCGGCCGGGACTATCGCCGGCACCTGCCGTCGACCGATCCAGTCGTCCTCGACACCGCGTACCACGCGGGTCACGCGTATGCGGAGATCGGCAAGCCGCACAAAGCGTTGCCTCAACTGCGCTTCTACGTACAAAACGCTGCTGCTTCGTCTCAGGGTGACACCGCAGAGAGGGTCCTCGAATCCCGCTACGTCATCGCCCAGATGCTTGCAACCGATGGGCAAGAGGATGAGGCGGTGACGGAATTGGAGAGCATTCGCCCGCTCCTATGCGACGCGTTCGGTGTTGACTCGACACAAGTCCGCAATCTGGACAAGCAAATTTCCCGGCTCCGCTCAGCGATGCAATAGTCCCCCAATACCGACGTTTGTACCACGTCAGGAGCAGGGCGAAGGTGCCGTGCTCCTTTTGCCGATGGCGTGATCAGCCAGTCCACTCGTTGTGGCTGTCGGCCGCTCGCAGGAAGCCCAGCTCCGTTCACAGCAAATTCCGGGGCCACCCTCTATCCCAAGGTCCGATCGGCGGATGCCGGCCAACATCGCGCTTCGTTCACTCAATGAAGCGACTCCAGCCGTTTGTCGGACGACTGGAGTCGCAGTCACCGTGCAGCTTTGTTCGACTCGCCGCTATGAGTAACGCAGCGGCATCTCCGTCCACCTCAATCGACAGTCCACTCTTCGCCGGGTCGCGTCCAGGCAGCAAGGCGGTGCTCTATCTCCGGGTGTCGTCGACTCGGCAGGTAGGGCGGGACTACGACCCAGAGGGCATCTCAATCCCGGCCCAACGCGCGGCGTGTCACCGCAGGGCTGAGCAGCTCGGTCTGACGATCGCCGACGAATACGTGGAGCCTGGGCGCTCGGCCACCGAGATGATCAAACGCATCGAGTTCCAACGAATGCTGGCCCGGATCCGCGATGTTGGCGACATCGACCATGTGATCGTGTACAAGCTGTCGCGGATGGCCCGCAACCGGGTCGATGACGCGCTCGTCATGGCCGACCTCCGGCAGCGCGATGTCAGCCTGATCTCGGCCACCGAGTCCGTCGACGACACGCCAGTCGGCCAACTCATGCACGGCATCCTCGCCACGTTCAACGAGTACCAGTCCCGCGAGTCCGGCGCTGACATCGCCTACAAAATGGGCCAGAAGGCCCGCAACGGCGGCACCATCGGCCGCGCCCGGCTCGGCTACCTCAACCACATCGACCGCACTGATGGCCGCGACATCCGCACCATCGTGGTCGACCCAGAGCGCTCACCATTGATCCAACTCGGTTTTGAACTCTTCGCCATCGGCAACCTCACCCTCGACCAGCTATCCCAGCGGCTCTACCAGCGCGGGCTACGCACCCGCCCCACTGCCCGGTACCCAGCACAGCAAGTGTCGATCAGCAAGCTCGCCCGGATGCTGCGCGATCACTACTACCTCGGGTACGTCACCTACCGCGGCGAAGAAGTTCTCGGGCACCATAAATCACTCGTCGACCAGTTCCTGTTCGACCGTGTCCCGCCCCGGGTTTGATGGAGACTTCGAAGACCCGGAGGATTCATTGTCATGGCGGCACCACGGAAGTATCCGGATGAGTTGCGTGAGCGGGCGACGCGTTTGGCGGTTGAGGCCAGGCGGGATCCGGCGTCGGCGAGTGGGGCGATCAAGCGGATCGCCGACCAGCTCGGTGTGCATCCGGAGTCGTTGCGGACGTGGGTGAAGCAGGCCGAGACCGACGAGGGGGCACGGCCGGGAACGACCACGACTGAGGCGGCGAGGGTTGCTGAGCTGGAACGTGAGGTGCGTGAGCTGCGCCGGGCGAATCAGATCCTGAAGTCAGCGGCGTCTTTCTTCGCAGCGGAGCTGGACCGTCCGTCGCGGTGAAGGTCGAGTTCGTCGACTCCCAGCGGGAGGAGCACGGTGTCCAGCCGGTCCTGCGGGCGCTTGAGGGCACGCCCGTCGAGATCGCACCGTCGACCTATTACGCCGCCAAGAGTCGTCCTGAGTCAGCCCGCGCGGCATCCGACCGGGTGCTGGCGGAGAAGATCGAGCGGGTGCACGAGGACAACTACAGCGTTTACGGGGCCCGTAAGGTCTGGGCCGAGCTGAACCGCCACGGCGTGGATGTGGCCCGGTGCACGGTTGAGCGGCTGATGCGCGAGAACGGGCTTCGCGGGCTGGTGCGGGACAAGTCCCCGCGCACCACCAGGCCGGCCGCCGAGACCGGGCGGCCAGGTGACCTGGTCAAACGCGACTTCACCGCCGCCGGACCAAACCAGTTGTGGGTCGCGGACCTGACCTACGTCCGCACCGCCGGCGGCTGGGTCTACGCCGCGTTCATCCTGGACGCCTTCTCCCGCCTGATCGTTGGCTGGCAGGTCGCCACCAGCCTCTACACGGATCTGGCACTGGACGCGCTGCAGATGGCGATCTGGCGGCGGCAGGCCGCCGGCGCCGACCTGACCGGGCTGGTCCACCACAGCGACCGCGGGGTGCAGTACCGGGCGATCCGCTACACCCAACGGCTCGCCGATGCCGGCGCGGTCACATCCGTGGGCAGCAAAGGAGATTCTTACGACAACGCGATGGCAGAGGCGTTCAACTCGCTCTACAAAGCCGAACTCGTCCGCAACCGAGGCCCCTGGCGCGGCCTCGACGACCTGGAAATCGCAACCGTGGAGTACATCGACTGGTACAACAACCGACGCCTGCACGGCGAACTCGGACACATCCCGCCCATCGAGCACGAGGCACTACACGCGATGACCCACCCGGCCACCGCAACCCTGGAAACCAGCTAATCCAGTCTCCACCAAACCCGGGGCTTGACAGGGTGTGCAGGAGCTTCATCACCCGGTTCTTCCGGCGGCGCATCCCCTTGCGCTCGGGCAACCCCGGGGTCGGCAGCAACTGCGGCACCACACCCCGCACATCCTCGGTGGACCCGTCGTGATGACCCGCATCCGCCTGCGCCTGCTCCCGCGCCATCTGCGCGGAATCCTTCTCCTCACTCATCCCGATCGGACCAAGCCGGCGACCATTGAGGAACTGCTCCACCACCGGCTCATCACTGGTCAGCAACACCTCCCGCGGACCGAACATCACCAGTTCCTTGCGGAACAACATCCCGATGTTGTCCGGCACCGTCCGCGCCAGGTTGATGTTGTGCGTGACGATCAGAATCGTCGCATCGATCTGCGCATTCAAATCGATCAGCAACTGCGACAGGTACGCCGTGCGCACCGGATCCAAACCCGAATCAGGCTCATCACACAGAATGATCTCCGGGTCCAGCACCAACGCCCGCGCCAGCCCGGCCCGCTTCCGCATCCCACCGGAGATCTCCCCCGGCAACTTCTTCTCCGCGCCGGCCAGGCCACGGTCATCTCCAGCTTTTCCAGCACGATCCGCTTGATCTCGGACTCGGACTTCTTCGTGTGCTCTCGCAGCGGAAACGCCACATTGTCATACAGATTCATCGAGCCGAACAACGCGCCGTCCTGGAACAACACCCCGAACAGCTTCCGCGTCTCATACAGCCGGTGCTCAGAACACGTCACGATGTCCACACCGTTGATCACACAGGAACCCCGGTCCGGCTTCAGCAAGCCGATCATCGACTTCAAAAACACCGACTTACCGGTACCCGACGGCCCCAACATCACCGAGACTTCACCCGGCGGCAGCGTCAACGACACATCACGCCAGATGGCCTGCTTACCGAAAGACTTGGTCAAGCCCTCGATGACCACCTCAGCACCCATCAACACTCCTCGTCGAGTCGATCTGCCGGGACTCTGCCGGGTGGCGACGCCGGTCTCCATGGTCACGCGGGCCAACCATGGCCTCCGAGGGCCAAGAACACCGGACTTGGACAGAATCCCAGTGGACGGCCGCCGGGATGGTCCGCGACAGCCGGCACGTCCGCCATGCACGTCGGGGTGATCTTCCGAGTAGCGACGGTCACGCGTCGTTTCGCGGCGACGATAACCATCGCCGCGGTTTTCACCTACGAACAAAAACGTGGCGGCCGCTGTGTGCCGGAGAGCACAGCGGACCCCAGCCAGCGGCACGCGGTCAACGCCATCTCGACGTCGACCCGGTCGCCGTTGATCGGCCGGCCGCGTACCTCCTCGGCCTTGAGCACCCGGTACTTCACCGAGTTCTTGTGCAGGTTCAGCGCCGCGGCGGCCGCGGTATAGCTGCCACCGCCGGCAAGGAAGACGCGGAGGGTCTCGCGTAACCGCGCATGCTGCTCGTCGTCGGCGGCCAGCGGGCCGAGCACGTGGGTGAGCCAGGCGCGGGTATGTTTCAGGTCCGCGCAGAGCAGTGCCACGGTGCCGACCTGCGCGAACCGGGAGACCAGCGGGGCCCGCTGGCCGGCCGTCACCGCGACGGTCTGCGCCTGGGTGGCCTGCCAGTGCGTCGTGCGGAAGCCTTCCAGGTCGCTCTCGATCTCACCGAGGGCCACCCCGTGCCGGGAAATCCCATTCCTTCAAGGTGTTCTCGATGATGTCGTGGTCGACCCGCGCGCCTTCCGCGAAGGGCAGCCAGGCCCAGGAGCTCGCCTCGTCGCAGGGCACGGTCAGCGGGCGTGCCACGCAACCGAGGCGTTCCGCGATGGTCACGATGAGACGGTCCAAATTGGCCAGTTCGAACTCGCGGCGGGCCACGTCGTCGATCCACACCACGATGCCGAGGTGCTGCTGCCGCAGGCGGTAGCCGAGCACGCCCTCCACCACCGACCGGTTGACCGAGCGCCCGGCGAGCAGCTCGCGGATCCTGGCGGCCCGCGCGGTGCTGCGGTTGCGCAGCCAGCTCTCCCGCTCCTCCTCGTAGACCACCGCGACCCGCTGGGACATCAGGTCGATGTAGTCGAAGCTGAAGGTCACGATCCGGCTGGTGATCGCGCTCGTGCGGGTGGCGTCGAAGCCCTCGCGGTGGACCTCCTCGATGAGCACCCGGACCAGGCTGTCCTGGCCGAGGCGGTACGCCCGGATCAAGGCCACCAGCGGCACGTCGTGCTGGGCCAGCCGCCGCGCGTACTCACCGGCCGCCCACGGCGTCTCGAACCCGTCCAGCACCATGCCGTGCTGCAGCAGGTGCAGCACCGTCTCGACGTTGCTCTCCACGCTGGCGTTGAGCAGCGGCGTCAGCCGCTCGTCCACCCCGAGCTCGGGGATCTCCTCGGACATCCGCTCGATCATGTGCCGCACGAGCGCGGGCACCCGCGAGCGCAGCCGGCTCGTGTTCGAACACGTCGAGTGCGGCACCGGCGATGACGCCGTTGAGCGTGAACGGCGCAGTGGGGACGTGCGGCGGCATCGGCATGCCGCGAAATGTAACCCCAAGTCGGCCGCATTACCGAATAGGAACCGGTTCTCTCGCCGAACCGGCGGGCCGACCCGAAGCGACGTCATCCTCCGTGGCGCCGGTGGTACGAGCGACCGAGCGGGCCATGGTCACGAACCCGATCCCGCGCGCGTCCGCGATCCGTGCGCGCGTGTCCGCAGTTGGCGTACACGTGTCCGCGTTCTGTGCGCGCGTGCCCGCGATCCACGTACGCGCCCCGGCAGCGGCCCTGGCTTCGTCCGTCCACCGGCGACGGATTGCGCTACGCC